>Ga0123354_10001346_pt1 | contig 29476 bp, 22 predicted proteins | sample TergutLab28metaG_2_FD_97872 | JGI IMG/M metagenome (GOLD analysis project Ga0123354, IMG submission 97872) | Labiotermes labralis P4 segment gut microbial communities from Petit-Saut dam, French Guiana - Lab288 P4 | ecosystem: Host-associated > Arthropoda: Insects > Digestive system > Gut ... | reverse complement strand
TGGCCATTATCTCCGTAACCGTTCAACTTTGTACATAGGTGTTTTGGGTTATATCGGTATACTTTAACATAAGGAACACCCTCCCGAAGTCTGGCACATTCCTCCTGGGACACCCTGTATATAGGCAGTACTAACCGCAAAATTTCCAGCTGATAGCAATTAGGGACTGGTGACCTAGAGAACTGTTTCCATCACTTGTTCAAGTGATGTCATTTTTTTCTTTACAAACGTATCCAGTGTGCAGTGTATTAATGTATGTGAATCTGTCTGTCTTGATATATTGTTGTTGCTTTCCCTGTGTTTGAATGAAGATCTCTAGCAGACTATGTTTGTGTTCAGGTCGCATCAGAAATACTCCAGAACCTGAGGAAGAAGACAACGATAGTTCTGTACTGTCTCTGGGACTCTTCCCTGGTGAATACCTCGAGATTCCTGGGGATGACCGCTGCATGTTCCGCTTTGAAGCCGCATGGGACAGTTCGTTACACAACTCAGTGCTGTTGAACAGGGTTACATCATATGGAGAGCAAATCTTCATGACAATCTCAGCATATGTAGAGGTGAATACTGCTGACTTAGTAGACATCAGTAGATATTCACTGCCTAGAATATTCCTTCATATTATTATTATTCTTCTTAAATGGCACTCCAGTCCAATGTGGACCCTCACCTCCTTAATGGACTTCTCCCAGTTAGCTCTGCTTTTTGACCTCTCTTTCCAATTTGTAATTTCTTATTTATGAATATCTGGTTGTATGCAATTCCACCATCTGTTTTTTGGTTGTTCTCTTCTTAGAATTCTTTGAGCTTCATCGTTAAATACATGACTTAACTTTTGTTTTACTATCCATTCTGTTAACATAACCAATCCAATTCAGTGGACTTATTCTGACAAATGAAAGAATATTTAATGTCCAAATAGCTGCATTAATTCTTTATTATATCACTTTCTCCAATTTTCATTTACTTTATTTCCCCCAAACATTCTTCTTAAAACTAATCTTTCAAAAGTAGCCAGCTGTTTAGCAATATCTGTATTGCACGTCCAGATTCTGCTCCATATGTTGCCACTTTTACTTATTCTGCTATGAATACTGACTGGCTCTTCAGTAGAGGAAGTAGGGCATGATGTGCTCTATTTGAATAATTTTTTTTTTATTCTCTGGACTTGATTCATTTCTATTTGTTAGAATTGTACCAAGATATGTATACTCTGTCACTGTTTCAAAATTGTATGTACCAAGTTTTGCGTATTCATTTTTGTCATTCACGATATCATAAATTATGTCTTATTTCCATATATTTCTAAACCTATCTTATTTGTTTGTTCAACCAGTTATGTAAATACTTTTTCAACATCTTGTAATCTTCTTCCCATTATAACCACATCTTAATCATATGCAATAATTTACTACATTTTTCAAATTTGGTTCCCCATGTTTCTACTTTAGAACTTCTAATTGCAGTTTCCAACACTAGATTTAACAGCAAAGTAGCAATTTCATCTCCTTGTCTCGAACCTTTGTTAACTTTAAATTCAGGGGATAAATTTTTATGAATTTTAAACTTAGCGTACATTTTGTTAATTAAAATTCTACACAATTTAGCACATTTCTTTGGGAAACCTAAATTATGCACTTCACTCCATATTTCCATTATCCATATAGTGTAATTTGCTGCTTGAAAATCAGTAAATAGAAGATGTACTTCTATATACTGTTCCCAACATGTTTCCAATATTTGTCGCATAGTAAAAATTTGATCAACAGTTGGTAGTCCCCATTGAAGGCTTCCTTGGTACCCTCATAGTATCAGCCTAAGGTACTAATTTTACATATACTATATTTGCCACAATTTTATATGTTGTACATAGCAATGTGACTGCTCTATAACTATCACACACAATTATGTCCCCTTTCTTATGAATTGGACATATGGTGCCATATTTCCAACTCATGCGGTACATTCTCTTCCTCACATATTTTTTAAATGAGTTCATAAATGACCTTCTTGAGCTCTTTTCCTCCCTCTTTAATCAATTCACCAGAATTTGATCATGTCCAGTTGCTTCTCATTTTTCTGTTTGCTTATTACTGTCACTATGATGTAATCATTTGGTGGTTCAACATTTGGTTCTGCAGTTTGTATGCACATTGTCCACTCTTCTCCACTCTCATTGTCTGTTCCATCTTGTAGTTCAAAGTGCTGTTCATAATATTCAGACTACCTTTGCAGGACTTTCTCTTTGTTGCTTACTATGTTACCACCGACATCTTTAATCAGTAATATTTATGGTTTGAATCCTTTTCTTATGCTATTCGTTTCTTGTTAAAATATCTTTGCCTCATTGTTATTATAAGCAATTTCCATTTCCTCCAGCTTTGATTTAAACAATATTCTCCTTTATTGTAAATATTTTATTTGCTTCTTTTCTTTTCCTTATATTCTTGTTTGTTTTGTCCAATATTTCTGTTAATTGTTTAGTTGTAAGCTCTCATTTTTTCTTCTAAAATTATTTGACATTCTTAATCAAACCAGTTATTTCTTTGTGGCCTTTCTTTTTTCCTATTATTTTTCCAGCTGTTTCATTTATTCCTTGTTTCATATTGTTCAATATTTCATTTATATCTTCCACTTCTTGTAATTGAGTATTTTGTACATTTTCTGCTACATCCTTGATGAATTTGTCACTTCCTTCTTTCTTGTTTAGTTTTCCAATATCCCATATCTGTATTTCACTTTTCTTAGTCATCTCACTTCTCTTAATTTTCAATCTGATTTGGCCTTCCTTAAAAGTGATCTGATTCTATTTCAGCACCTCTCATTCTTCTGACATCACAAAGATTCATGCATTGTCTTCTATCTGCCTATATATGATCTATCAAGTTACATATTTTGTTGTCAGGTGATTGGCAAGTTACCTTGTGAATGCCCTTATGTTGATACCATCTCTTCCAGTGCAAAATTTACCATTTGTTTGCCATTATCATTTGTTTCATTGTGAAGGTTGTGCCCTCCACATGGTGGATATAAGTAGGAGTCTTTTTCAACTTCAGTGTTGAAATCCACTAGTACTGTTTTAATGTTATAATTGGGAACTGCTTCACATACCTTCTCCAAAAAACTATAAAGTTCTTCTTTGGCCACTCCATCTTTTTCTGCAGTTGGTGCATGTGTTGGTATCCATGTCAAATTGTAATATTTAAGTTTAACCATAATTTTACACATTCTTTCATTTTAGGCTCAAAATCAAATAAATTATCCATAATATGTTTACTAATATAAACTCCTCTTCCAAATTCGTCTGTCACTTTTATATCCACCATATAAAATTTTATAATTCTTCTTATCACTTTTTCCTCTCTCTGGCAATCTAATTTCTTGCAGGGCACACACACACACACATATATATATATATATATATTTTATACTTTTCAAATTCTTTCACCAATTCATTCATTGATTCCTTCATGTTATCAAACCTGTAATTAATCAGTTACCACACAGCCCAGCAGGGGATTCTGTCCAATCTGTTTCGGTATCCATATCAATATTATCTTCTTGCCTGTCTTCATCACTGAAATGAACCATTTTTTACTTTTTTCTGCTAAAACCTATTTATTGGTACTTATACCCCATGCATGTTACTTGTCCTGCCCTTGTTGTCTACCTTAATTTTGTCATTCCCCTTGAACTAGGTAAAGAGTACAAATGATGAAGCATTCTATTATGTGTTTATCTTCCATAGCCACTCAGATATTACTGTTGAATGGATGACTGTTGTCCTTAGTTAGGGAGTTCCAGGTTCATATTCAGACCAAACAGCAGCTTTCTAGACTGAAGTTCTCATGTTTTCTTCAGTCCTTCTGGTCAACTTAGGCCATAAGTGTTTTCTTTCACAGCTGTTCCAATTCATTAATCATCACACCTTTTACTTCTTTATAATATGAACTCTTGCTACTTCTGGTAGTGGTTTTACTGGACATGATCCATTAAAACAAATTGCATTTCACTATTATGTATGAAAATAGTCTTCCAAGTATACAGTATACTGTTACCATAAGTTCTTTTTCATTTTTAAAGGTATTGCACATCAGACCAAAAACAGGACATAATGTCCAACATAAAAACTGATTTTGACAATGAAAAAAGAAATATATATATATTATACTTACATTTTTTTCAAGTCTGTAGTGTTGTATGATACCAGAATTCTGACAGTATAAGCTAACACACACATTATTTATCTATGACAATAAAATGGTAGTTGACATATCATTGCATACTTAACCTTGTATGTTATACCAGATATGACCACAATAATGTACAGAGTCCTTTGTGTTTCAGCTTGAAAACTGTGGACGCCCAGCCATCATCACAAAAGATCTCAGCATGATAATCTATGGTCGTGATGCAAGGACAGGTCCTCGCTCATTGAAACATCTGTTCTCTGGAAACTATCGCAATGCAGAGGCAAACCGTTTGTCTGGCGTGTATGAGCTAGTACTGAAGAGAGCATCGGAAGCAGGTAGTCCAGGTTTGTTCCCTGTCCACCCAACCAATAGTGAGTAGACTTCCAGCCAGTGTGATTTTTGTACTGCTGTGCTAAAGTTTATGTATTACATTCAGTGGCATTAATGGATCTGAAGTCAGGTTGGCTGCTATGGTTATTACCTGTTCAAATAATTATTCAAATCTAGCTTTAACCTTCAGGCTTCTGTGACTTCTTTACCCATATACCAGGTCTAAAAGCAAAACATTACTGTGTTAAGACAATGATGTTAATTTACCTTCTGTCTTAAAGGCAGTCGGTATGATATGGGAAATTTTGTGTGTCTATATCTGCATTGCTTTGTTAGTGTGGCTTTGCCAGATGTCGTCTACAGTTCATTGCATTCTTTTAACTAACAAGTAGTCCATTATTTACCGATAAATGGAATAGTTGCAATGTGTGGAGATGTTGTAGGAAGGATTTTAAAAATGTGGAGTTCAGACTGGGTATCCTGTGCAAAGCAACATGCTGAAGTATATACTGGCACAAGATATATAGGCCATAGCAAACGAATTTCTGTTTTTGGCTGTAGGTCTTGGAATAATTTTTAGAGCCTTGGTAGTTACAGTGGTTGCCTAACCAGCTGACCTTCACTCCAGGAAACTCTCAAATACAAAGCAAATACCTGTATTATTCAGAAGCCTATAATAAGGATAGATACCACCATGAGAACTTCAAATCTCACATGAAGAAACCCCCTTCACTGATTGTTGTATAGTTGCACAGCAGTTTCTGAGCACACTGGCTGTGACTAGCATAGTTCTGATCCCAGCTTGATTGTTAATGTATTATGCAGTGGCCTGTGCTGTAGATATGATGATAATGCTACATGAAGTGTCACTGTGTTCCAGTACACATGGTCTGGGTCCTTACTAAATAATATGAATGTTGATATTCATGTTCAAATTTGGTAGGGCTCAGTGAATGTAATGAAGATAGTGTGGTATTTTCATTAAGTGGTGTATTAGTGGTGGCCTGATCAGTACAACATTTTGTATTCAAATTGTGGTAGATTCTAGAGTTCTTCTTCTTCTAAACATAAGATTTTATTCATGTGATATGGACTGCAAATATATGCCTGTTCACATACTTATAATGTAGACAATGGGCAAGATGAGGTTTGATCTTTGAGACTATTTAAATATTGACAAGTGCACATTGAGTTGAATGATGCACATTAACTAACTAACCAACTACCTACCTAACTAACTAACTAACTCCATGGAACTTATTCCTCGTTGAGAAGCTAACAGGTTCTTAGGTAGTCAAGAAATTCCCCACATTTATGGAACCTGAAGGTTCATTACTGAATTCACTAGACCCCACCAACTGTCCCTATCCTGAGCCACATCAATTCAGTCCAACCCCCGTCACCCCACTTCTAGGAGTTCCATTTTAATATTATCTCTCCATCTAAGGCACAGTCTTCCAAGTGGTCTCTTTACCTCGGGTTTCCCTATCAAAACCCTGTATGCACCTCCCCTCTCCCCCATACATGCTACATGTCCCACTTATCTCATTATTTTTATCACCTAACTGATATTTGATGACTACAGTTCATAAAGCTCCTCATTATATAGTCTTCTCCACTGTCCTGTTTGTTACCTTATCCATCTTAATCCGAAATGTCTTCCTCAGCACCGTATTCTTGAAGACCCTCAGCCTATGTTTTTCCTTCAATGTGAGAGACCAGGTTTCATGCTCACACAAAATAATGGGCAAAATTGTAGTTCTGTGTAGTTTAATCTTTATATTTTTGTTCTACATTAGCTGTTACTCAAAAGCAAGTTAATAATTGGTATGCAATCAGAAGGATTCACAGAGATGAAATAAAACTCTTTGGCTGCAGGCTGCACCAGGTGGTTAAATGGTTTAAAAAAACCAACATGAGAACCGTCGTTGCCCTCATCATCATCAGGATGGAGATGGTTCTCAGAACGTTGACTTGTTTGCTGTTGAACCCCTGGCATAATTTGTGGCCCAAGGATGTTAATAATTGGTGTTGTCAATAGATAGGAGAGTGTAAAAAAGTAGCAGTGTTCGTACAGCACTGTGTAGTAACACAGAGACAACAAATGCTACTTGCAGAGGTGGCTTACTTGTTAGATCTCCCTCACCATGTGATTTACCTGCAACTGTTTTGAGTCAGCTAATTATTAGCTACATCATCAGACCATGTCTGACTGAAGTCACTGGCTTGTCACTATAGAGACCCAGTCACAGTGTCAGGGTAGTCCATATGGGATTTGTGTTGAGTAAACTGGCCATAGGGTAGCTTTGTCCCTGCCAGTTGTCTTTCTACCAATCATTCAATGAATGAATCATCTAATAGAATTAAGTCTTAGTGACATATGTCTGCGTTTGCTTAACACCTGGTTGTTGCAGAGAGCCGTCCTGAGATATTCTTAGTCATGTGCGCACTCAGTTTTACATCTCCACAGTTCCTATTCTACAGTAGCATTACCCCATTTGGCATTTACATGTCCTTCTTTTCAAATTTGCATCTTTAGTCTCCCATTCAAGTTAACTTTAAATATATATTTTCCTATATCCATAGTATTGCTGTATTTGTACAACTTAAAGTTCTGATATATACCCTGCTTGCCATCTCTTTGATAATAAATCCATACTCTCTTTCCGTGTTGTTTTATTTCGTTCTAACATCATGTGTAGTACATTGTTGTTCACCAGAAATAAGAGGTGTCTGCCATTTTCCACTGCCTTTCCTCATTCTCAAACTCTTACTTTCCATGATGCTGCACCTTTCATTCCACCAGTGCTTCACACTTGTCCTTTATCACTGGCTGGAACAGTAAATACATGAAAGGCTACAGTGCCAAGGGACTCTCACCCCACTCCTATGTTCATGCTGTCTCTTGGTTTAGGCTGAGGATAAGACTGAATACCAGATTATTGAAATGGCATTGCTGAACCTAAGAGTTCCTAACAACAGTGGTGTTGGATATCTAAATAATTGTATAGAGCTGAGGCATCTATGTCATGGAGTTAGTACTGTGTTTTTCAGTTTTGTGTGAAGGGAATGATATAGATGAGGTTATGTCTGTCCATATATTTCATCTCTGATTGACTTGAATAGCTTTAGATAAAGAATTTGGTATCATGGAGGGTGTCTTCACTAAAATTTGTGAGGTGATTTTACAGAACGTCTACTGCAAAAATTCTTCCAAAAATAGCACATTTCATAAAATAAAAATTTCTTTAAGGTGTAATGTTAATTTCATGCATTTCCTGTCATGGTATGTATTTAACACTCAGTAACAGCTGCTGATGCAGCCGCATTGCATACTTACTAAATTTGGAAATGGCATGGAACAGTAAACGGTAGACAGGTATTAAGAAGCATTATATTCCTTGAGTACAGGTGTTCAGCGTCGTCAGCGTCGGGTTCTTGACACAAGTTCAACATATGTACGTGGTGAAGAGAATCTGCATGGGTGGCGGCCTCGTGGTGACAGCCTCATCTTTGATCACCAGTGGGAGCTGGAGAAACTGACAAGGCTGGAAGAAGTGGAACGTGTACGTCACATGTTACTGTTGCGGGAACGGTTAGGAATTGATAAAACAACACAGACAACTCGAAGTTGTGACTTTACCAAGTCAGAGAAGGTGAGAAACTGAAATTAAGACATTTGCTTTGTAAGGTTATTACATCTGTTCTTTCAGTTAGCCATAAGGTGTCTGAGAGGTAGCTGTTTTGGTGCTTAGCCATAGTATTGAGGTTTTTTAATGATATTCTTTAGTCCCTAATGCCAGTCACCATAGTAATACATACAGTGGTTGTGACTGCTTCCCTTTTCTGTCTTTGCAGATAACTGTATGCATGTTAATCAAAGTGACACTGCATGATTAAATAACCTACAAACCGTTTTGTGGGGCTTATAAAAATATTGCATTTATTTTATTATGAGTCTTTTTTTTATTTGTTATTTCCAAGTGTTTTAATTTACAGTCTCCTCAACCTTTAGCATATGGCCTATTAAATGCCGGCATTTGCTGCAGCCAGAACACCGTTTAATTTTATTGCCCACTCGGGGATATTGTTTTCTCATTTGGACAAAAAGGATATACATTTAATGGGATAATATTGCCCTCTTCATCTGTTAAAATTTAAACTTTAAAGTTCTGTACTTTTTTGTCTTATTACATCCTGCATGGTTTTTGTTCGATGTTTTTCTACATTTCAGAGCAAGAGCTGGATGCAAAAGGGCTTTTAGTTTCATATACTGAACTTCACATATAATAGTGAAAGTACATTTACAGTAATAGTTGTATACTTCATATCCCAGAACAATTATTACTGTACTAAATGCTGGGGCATCACAAATAATTCATTGTGTGATTGCTAGTATACATACATATCTTCTCTCCACTGGAGCCAGGTTCAATGCACCAGTCTAAAGCTCTGCATTGGTGTTGATGTCTCCATTTTTTACTGCAGTACAGTACAACTTTGTAACAGACAAGAGACATATTACTGATTGTGATGTTAAATGAATGGTGCAAAGAACAAGTGATTATGATCTCTTGTTTCAGGGCTGTGGATATACGTAACTACTTATGCATTTTTTGCTTGCAGGAGGTTTGCAACATGGTGGCCAAGGCAACAATTGAGGGTCGAGCCAGCCCTGTGGTGCTAAAGTCCCCTAGCAAAGATGTGTATGAGCCGTGGGAAATGACTGAGAAGGAGAGTGAGCTGACACTAAAGTGTGTGAAACTGATTCAGGGGAGAATATTGAGTAAGGTAAGGCCTCAAACTCACCGCATTACCTTGTAGTTGATGTAGCACTTCCCAAAGCTCTCAGCTTGCCAAAATCAATGTAGTAAGTGTGTTTCCTGTGTTACAATATTTTTACCAGTACCTGGGAAAGGTAGTATGGTAATATGCCTTGAATATGAGAAACTTATTCTTCCCAAGTTCAATGTACAATTGATTGAAGTATTTGGCTGGTAATAAAACCTGTAAATTGAACTCCATTAATTAAAAATCCTGATCTGTTTTGAACATCTTGCTAATGGTAAAAACACAAAAAATAAAAATAACCATGCTTGAAGAAGTGAAGTATGTAACTGAGACGAATACTGGATAAAAAATACTAAGACAGCAGCACTGTCTTATGAAGTAATAGAATAGGACTGTACCAGTTCTAACTGCCATTACGAAGCTTTGTGAATGATTGTTACCTGTGTGGAAACATGTTTAATTAACAAATGTCATGACAGACTGGATAAGAAACTCTGCATTAAAGAAGAAATTAACTACAAGTTTCAAATCCAGTGTGGCACAGAATTAGCTCCCTATATTACCATGGGCTCGTTATAGCTGTCCAGTTGTATTATGATAGTTCTTTATATGGAGTATGTGGCACCAGCAGCTATCACAGCACATGGGCATGTAACAGCAATTTATGTTCCTCTGGGATGGTTGTTTTTCCCAAACGGTATGACTCCCCCTTTCACCCATGCATTAATGTTTCTGCCGGACCCAGTTCATGTTACAAAGAAGTTGAGTGTATTTAGGAAAGAAACTTAATAAAAATGTCACTTACCTTGTTTATAACATTGTAGGCCAGGATACACCATTTATAAAACAATTGTTTATGTAAAGGTCTGTATTAAATATGTCATATATGACCTTCAAAGTTTACATGATTTTTGTATTATAATTGGTTATGCACAAGCAGTGTTTTGCTGTTTTATATATATATTATGTGAGTTTATAGTTTATATTTTTATGAACTTCCATGTGCCTAACCCTAATAGTTCATCATTAATCACTCTGAAGCCAAAAGCTTATAACAGCAATTCCACCATGTTGTTTCTTTACATTCTATGAGGAAGAATCTCACCTACAGCTCTATTACCATGCACCATTGAGGACTCTCAGATGTTGCTATCACTGCTTCCATCTGAGAAGTTTTCTGCCTCTTCTGTATTGTTATTTCTGGATTGTAGGAACTTTAAAGCATGACTTTAAAGAGATTCAGTGGCATGATGTCTGTACACAGTTTTGTGAAACTGTTTGACTAGTTCGAAGGTTACTGTGGAAACACATGCTGACATACAGACAACACAGGAAGGAGGAAAAGTAGGCTAAGAATCTAAGAATGGGTAAAACATCTAGCAGCTTTCAGCATGGTGTGACATGCAGAAAACGGATATAAAATAAGATATTACTGTCTTCGAGTAAGGTTATTTAAATACAGCACTATGTGATAAGTGGAGTTAATGAATTGCGGGCTGTAGAGGTAACTACTCAAAAAATTGGCTAGTATTTGAGAATTCTTATGAACATATGAGCAGCCACTAGATCTAGACTACCCAAGTGAAACCTAGTATGCTGATATGTTGTGGCCATAAGCATGTTTAAGGAATCTCATACCAAACAGATTGAATGGTGACTTTGTACTAATGAAATATACTGTTGTGATTCTAGGATTTGCCTATAACAAAACACAACGACGTTTCTCCAAGCGAAGAGGCCACAGACATGAGTGCTAGTCTTATTTCCAGCTCATCTATAGAGTAAGAATCCTTTATTATATTCTATTAGACTGGGCTGTCAGGGTCAGACAGATATTGATTCTGCCACATAAATTCAGCATTATGGAATCATGTAGTTTTGGTGTTCACTTTGCTACAAAGTATTATTCATGGATATCCTTTATTCTCATTCTCTCAAAATGTATAAAATAATTCCACTTTGAACATGGCTGCGTGAACTGGAATGTTGATGGTTTATACCAAAAAATAAAATATGGACTGGTTCTGTTCTTACAGTATGCAGTACAAATTTATATGAAAATGTAACTGCATCATTTATACATACCAACATATGTACATAATTGTATAAAATTATAAGTTATGCATAAATGTAAACCCCTCTACATATTTCAGCCATTAATTACTATCCACAGGGAGATGTCAATGGAAAGGAACATATACTATTAATACATTAATATATTAATTATATTGTATAAATTAAAATGTTAGTATTATATGTCCCTTCATATTGACATCTCCCTGAGGATGGCAGTTTATGATTGGAACATGTAGGAGGATTTGTTTATGGGTAACTTATAATTTTATACAGGTTATTTGAATGTTTTAGTGTATGGAAAAAATTACAAGCACAATGCCCAGAATGCGTAATATTAAATATGAAAGTGCATGTTTAAAAGTGTTTGAGAACTATCAAGCATTACCAAGAATAAGTGTGCATGTGCGAGAGAGAGAGAGAGAGAGAGAGAGCACATTCAAAATGTTGATGCTATTTTTCTGGTTGGATCTGTATACCTTAGTCAATAAATTGACTGGCTGGAGTTTGATGACATGGGGTTCATTCCCTTCAAGGGCAGGATTTTCATCTGACTTTTGTGTGATATGATCAAGCAAACTTCGTATCAATTGGGTGAGGGGAAACTGAATCAGCATAAGCATGTAACTGAACTCCTGTCCCTAGTGGAGAGTGTGGAACATTGCCTTTTATGTAGATTAGTAAGCTGAGTTAAAATCCTCACTATTTTAAGAATTTCATTTCTTAATTAGGCTGTTTTTTTAAATTGTGAGATACCACACATTTATTTTTATGTGCAGCAAAAAAGAGAGAGAGAGTGTGTGTACGCGTGCGCGCGCGTGTGTGTGTGCGTGCGTGTGCTTGTGCGTGCGCACAGTAAAACCTCAGATTTATCATCCAGAATACCTTTCAGCTTTAAAGTTTTCTGCTGTCAGTATCATTCCTCCAGTGCTCAATACTCATATTTTATTCATCTCCCATTACTGTTGCATAATCTTCATAATTAACTGCCATTAAGCAAAACTGTTCTTTTAACACATGTAATCCAAAGGTCATTTAATTTGTAATGTGGAGCAATAATTAAGCCCTATTAAAATTGCAACAAGTTGAAATTATTGTTACGTCAAAAAGTAGCAAACTTATTTTGCAGTGTTTGTAACTGTACTGGTAACAAGGAAACTTGCCACACCTTCACACAGATTTGGATGGGATGACAGCTGCTGCCTTGAGCAAGCATTGAGTAGGGAGGTTGAGGGAAATCCCACATGCATGGAAGAAGGACCAGGCCAGTGTTCAGTTGTCAGTGGTTGCCTGCTACACAGTGTACAAAATTATTCCATTTTTTAGTCAAGTACAAGAAATTCTGGTATGTTAGAAAATATAACACAGAGATGGCTGAAGGGACACTTGAAATACAAGTTGTACCCTTTGTTTGTTGGTATTTTTAATTCAGTTATGCATAGTTGAAATACTTCTTATGAATACTACATTCCTTTATTTTACTGATAGAAATAGTATTTACTGTGGGATGTTGTGAATACAGTAGTTAACCATTCAGATCTGTAGAATACAGGGACTTCCTGGAGTAGCTGAGTACCTATTAACTTTGTATATGGTTCATTCCTTGCATAATTGATAACTAATTCATGACACCAAACCAACAATATGCACAATCTTGTTCCTTAGATAGTTATAATATCACACCAAATATTCCTACATGTTTCGGCCGGCAAGGGACCATCATCAGGGAGTCAAAAACAAAGTAATACCATAAAAAACAAAAGTAATTTAATTTCATGCAAGATTACTTTGGTTTGATTCCCTGATAATGATCCATTGTGGACCAAAACATGTATGAATATTGGGTGTGATATAATATTAATATGTAATACACAAGTATGTGCATTTTATTGGTTTAGTGCCATGAATTAGTTACCTATTAACTTCTTAACAAGGACTGTGCTCCATAGGTTTCATTATTTAATTGTGCGTATTTAGTACTAGATCATTACAGTGTTAATACCGTCAGCATCTGTTTCAAAATTCAACAGGTAAATATCCATGATGAAAGATGTATGATTGAAAATTGTTGAATAATTTTAAAAAACTGGCCTTGAGCATATAAAATTAATAAGGTTTTTACTTTAACTTAACATGTACTATACCTGCATTTATTTGTTCAAACTCAAGCATATTGTTTAATGTGTGATTTGCACTACTGTGCTCTATGATGTTCAGACTGTGTTCACCAGAGAAGACCCGAACAGTATTACCAGAGCAGTATGTATTCTCAAATGGACCTGCTGGTGATGGTCAGTCAGCTCCCCAGGTCTCTCAACCAACAGGCATCTCATCTCCCAGCCGGGAGCAGTTGGTCCTCTATGTCCCTGAAATGGAAGAGATTCGTATTAGCCCTGTTGTTGCCAGGAAGGGCTATCTCAACATCCTGGAGCAGAAGACAAATGGTTGGAAGAAGAGATGGGTGGTAAGAACTGCAGCTTATCTCATTGTATGAATAGTTGGGCAGTGCCTTAAATGTGGCTGTGATGTCTGTCCGTGCTCCAAAGTCACAATTTACTGACTGTAATATTCACCGTTGCTTGAGGATTAAGGGCCAGTTGCATGCTGTTGTGGACGTGTTAATGGACATTTGAGTTGCATACAAGGGAGTAACATGGTTACCTCTACTGTTATCATCATTTAAATTCATCCAGTTTCATGTGTATTGACATCCCAGCCACATGCCTCGTAGAACTCCTCCTGGGCTGTCCATTTGTGTACATATGACAATTGAAGACTGGATCTTCATTAAATTTGATATTGTAGGGTTTTACAAACAAAAAAAGAACTGTTCAGCATTTTCAGTTTTCTTTTAAGTCAGACAATTTTAACAACAGCCTGACATGAAGACCTGCAGTTCTGTTCATGGGTGTTTTCCTTCCTGTTCTGCACATGTGCAGAGTGTTGACATCCTTACCTTGTGTAGATACAGAACTGTAATTTTGTCTGCTGTTTTGTATGGGTGTGAAACTTGGTCACTGACATTGAGGGAGAAATGTAGGCTGAGGGTGTTTGAGAATAAGGTGCTGAAGAGAATATTTGGGACTAAGAGGGACAAGGTAACAGTAGAGTGGAGAAAACTACATAATGAGGAGCTTACCAATCCATACTCCTCACCAAATGTTATTCAGCGATCAAATCGAGAATAATGATATGAGCGGGGAATGTAGCATGTATGTAGGAGAGGAGAGATGCATCAGGGTTTTGGTGGAAAAGACCTGAGGGAAAGGGGCCACTTGGAAGACCCAGACACAGGTGGAAGGATAATACTAAGATGAATCTTCAGGAAGTGGAATGAGGGGCATGGACTGGATTGATCTGGCTCAAGACAGGAACAGGTGGTGGGCTCATGTAAATGCAGTAATGAATCTTCAGGTCATGTAAAATGCGGGAAATTTCTTGACTAGCTTAGAACCGGTTAGCTGCTCAAGAAGGACTGCATGTAGTAAGTAAGTAAGTAAAGAAGTAAGCCATTGATGCCACCATTGTAACTGCTGGCATCATATACCCAAGTTATGCTATTTACCAAATGTACACTTAAACTCATTGAATTCTTTTAAGTGTTTTTTATTTTGGACCAGGCGGTTCGACGACCCTACGTGTTCATTTTTCGTGAAGAGAAGGATCCAGTCGAACGTGCACTCATCAACCTGGCAACTGCACAGGTAGAATACTCTGAGGACCAGCAGGAAATGGTAAAGGTGCCAAACACATTCAGGTATGACTGTAAGCTGAGGAGAGCATGGGAGAGTTATTTGGGTATGATTACACTGGTCGGCATCAATTTCCTCGTTGAAAAAATTGTGATAGATTTGCATTTGGAATAGTTTTACAAACTCTAATGTGTGAATAAAATGTTTATATCACCCTCCGTTTGGATGATACCAGTTGATACCTCAGTTGAATGACCAAAAACCAAAATTTGGAGCTGGGCCAAAGGTTGTTTTACTGTTCATTTATTTTTACTTACTTAAGTCACTTAAATCCCTAGAATAGTATTTTCTCAAACTGTATCTCAAATAAAAAGGCTTCCTTTCAACTGCATAGCTAAACATGCTGACATTTTATCACAGCAACAAAACAAAGGCTTAACTACTTGGATCATGGCTTAAGCAGTGGAATATTCTTGAGAAAGGTGTAATAGTATAACTTGATAGGAAGAGGCAGACATAGCAACATATTACTCAATGGATGGTGATGGAAAAATTGTAAGTAATGGAAAAATTGCATCTTGAACACACCTGTGGGCAACGGAGGCTTTTCATTGATTTTTCTAAGGTCAGTTTGAAGGTTGTGTTACTCCACAGTGGAAATCTGTTCCCATCCATTCCACTGGCTCATGCAGTTCACATGAAAGAAACATGCAGGAACCTTCAAGTTTTGCTGTAAAACATACACACTGAAGAACACAAGTGGAATATATGTGCTCACCTAAAAGTTATAACAGTGCTAACTGGGCTGCAAGGTGGATATACTAAATTCTGCTGTTTTTAATGTAAATAGGACTGCAGAGGGACTGCCACTGTGGGATAAAAAGATGACCACTCCATTCAGAAACAACACTAGGTCAGAAGAATGTGGCACATTCTGCATTAGTGGATAAGTAAAAAATCTATTTGCCTGTATTATATATCAAGCTCAGTTTTAAAAAATACTTGTGAAAGCAGTGCATAAAGAAAGCAAAGGTTTTGTCTATTTAAAGCAAAAATTTCCCAGACTGAGTGAGGCCAAGATGAAAGAAGGAATTTTCGTTAGTCTACAAATTAATCAACTATTCAAAGATCAAGACTTCAGTACAAAATTAAGTTCTGCAAAAAGAAGAGCCTGGAATGCATTTGAGAATGTCTACAGAAACTTTCTAGCCAGTGAAATCGCAGCCAGAAGTCTTTAGTTCCATGATTCACCGTATAATACACATAATCTTGCAATTCTTGCACCGTAATTTTTTGAAGGGAATAAGTCTTTATGAAAAATTCTGTCAACAGTGTCTGAAAGGGTAGTTGCTGTTACAAAATGCATGGCAGGCAACTGGAAACATTGTAGTCTGTAGTAGTCATTCTCTGTCTTTGCTACATGATGTGTGACCTGCAGCTGTGTAAATGCAATAGATGAGATGCAAAATTACTCCCTAGAAATATGAAGAGTGTGGTGGTAATATTGTTTTAACAAATACATTAAGAGCTCCAATAATAATAAAATAATTTTCTGTTGTTAGCATTTAACCATATACAGGGCCTATGAAGTTTTCTTAAAGAATATGTTTCACTTTAGCACTTATGTGAAGTACAAATTGATAATTTCTGTAATGAACCATTTTCATAAATCATGGTTTTCAGTAGATGGCAAATTTCTGATTAAAAAATTTGTGGGAGAAAAGTTTATGAATTTGTTTGAATTACCATATGTATCCAAATATCAGCTGAGAATTTTTTCCTATTTCATCTGAAAAATAGGTGTGTAGAGGAATTTCCCTGACAGTTTAGGATTTTGAAAGGGTCATCTTACGTGCAAGTTCTGTATTTGGGTACATGTAGAATGGGATACAAATATGACATACTCTGTGGCACAGTATGTAAATTTCTGGAAACAGTTAAGTTTTGTGCCAAAGATTCTCTTCACCACTGATTTCACACTGGTGTTCAGCAAAATTGTATAGCCTAACTGCATTGATGGTGTGGAATAATGCCGCATAATACATTTGTAATACAGTGCATGGTAAAGCAAAACAGGTAATAAGATGAAAAGTGATAGGAACTTTACTTGTATGTTGTGGTTATCTTTTGTTATTGGCAAGAGGCTGGAATAATCTCTGTTGAGGTACAAATGTTAACACAGTGTTTTGCCTTCTGATCAAGGTGTATTTATTTCTGTTGCACAATATCCCAAGATTAAATGCGTGTAAATTGAGCTCATGGTTTTGTGTAATGTGTCATCATGTAGTTTGGTACCAATGTTTCATAAGAACCTGCTGCACCGTCTTCAGGTTAGAAGGCAGAGACAGCAGATTTCTTGCAATGCTGGTGTATATCTACAAAACTACATGGCAGCACATGTGACAAGACCTTAATCTTAATACTCACTGTCATGGGAACCTCAAATCTCATAAATTAAGGGAAAATTAACTAATATTTTTTTAAGAATTGGTGGACTTACAAGCTCCTGTATAAAAACATGAACATTAAATTTACCTATTGTTTGTAGGGTGTAAAACTTGGTCTCTCACATTAGGAGACAAAAAGGAATTGATGGTGTTTGAAAACTGGTTGCTGAGGAGAAACTCTGGATCTGTAACAAATAATAGGAGGGTAGAAAAAATAGCATAAGAGGGAGCTCCATAATATGTACTGTGTTACAGTGTACCATAACAGTGGCTGAATAAAGGAGGATGGCATGGACAGGTTGTACCTGTATGTATGTATATGGGAAAGAGGGAATTGTTTACAGAATTTTGGTTGGAAACCATGAAGGGAAGAGACCATTCTGAAGACCTGGGTTTGACTGAAAGGATAATATTAAAATAGATCTTGAAGGAGTGGGGTATGAGGATGTGGACTGGATTTGTTTGACTGTGGCAGCTCTTGTGAACCCAGGAATGAACCTTTGAATACCATTAAAGATAGGAAAGTTCTGGGGTAGCTGAACCACAGGAAGTTTATCAAGAAGGACTCTGTTGCATGCAGTTGTTGATAATCTCACAAAGCTCTTACAGGTCAACATGCATGCTGTGTCTTAGCAACTGCAAATGCAAAGTACATCTACAAGGGAGGTGAAGTATGTACATATATTATGTTAGTTTCACAGTGCATAGTGTAAATTGCTCATGTTTCAGTGTTGTCACAAAGCATAGGGGCTTTCTACTGCAGACACTGGGAGACAAGGAGGTGCATGAGTGGCTATATGCTATTAACCCTTTATTAGCAGGTCAGATCAGGTAAGTCCACTCCATCTTTGTGCATTGCATCTTCATAAGAACAGTGGAGAATGTGCAAGTGAAAAACTTATAGTTGTAGTTTCCTAACCCATCCCATCCTAGTGGCTTCCTGTTTTATTTCACTCCTGTAAGTCATTATGTTCCTTATGACATGACTAATACTAGGAATACTTGTGTATATATATCTTTGCCATGTCAGTTACATTCATGAATGGATATGAGATAATTGAAAAACCTATGCCTAGTAACTGACAAGTGAACATTCTCTGATTATTTGTGCAACCCAAGTACAGGAGAATTTGTAGTTCATAACACATGTATTATGCACCTACAACTCCCTCAAGAAAGGGTGAGACATGCAAATTGAAATATCTAGATTATAAATCATTTCACTCCTTGTGTTCTCACTTTAAGACATTTTCCAGGACATTATTTTGGCACATTGGCTCACTTAATATTTGTCAGTCTCTTAGAGTTCATACACAAATATTGACTTGATTGCCCCCATGTGATGCCTTAACATGGATCTGAACCTTTAGGATTCCTGGGCACTAGACAGAATTGAATACAAAAGCTGAATATACTGTGTCCTCTGAAGTCATCACCAGATGATTTAGAAGTTTGTATGAACAGAAGCATAATTAGTTATTTTGGCACAGAGGGTAAGTAATCACAGTGGCTGCTGCTAACAGAAATTATGAATGTTAAAAAATTGCATTTGTTTATTGAATTTCCTGTTATGTAGCTCAGTAATATAAAATTTGTGGAGTGCAGAATTTTTTTTTTTTAATTCATTTTGCTGCCCGTTCTGCCACCTGGGGCAGCCACACCATTCACCCCTTCCTAGCTATGAGCCCTTCTTGGGTAACAGTGTATGTGTATGCATACAGTTGGCAGTGCACATGTTATGTCATGAAAACAAGAGAGCAACAAAATTAATGTTTTAAGATCAATCATGTTGTATTTAATTGGATGATGAATTAGTAAAGTGTGACTTAGTCTTAAATTTTGTTTAGTTTAGTAACAAGTTGTAAAAAATGTTTTAGATGGAAGTTAGAAGGTTAGTATGTCAAGGGATGATGAAGTTTGAAACAAATTCTAAAATGTCACTACAGAGTGAAGAATGCATGTTTGACACCTTAAGGTGAATCTTTTCCACTCTGATAATTTACTTCATACTGAGCTCAAATGCATAGTACATTCATCTCTCAGCATTCTCATTGCCATATGAGATGAAAGCAGCTTACTAGCTTTTCGTCTTCCAAAGTGCCATAAAGATTTCAGGCTTGTGCATTTGTCTAGTTAAGGCCTTTGCTCTTCTGGTATGTCACATGGCATAGGGTGGTAGTCTGATACCGAAATTTCAAGACAGGGTATCAGTCCCACCTTCAAGTTTCAGCATTCTGCGTGGAATGCTTGAACCTTGAATATTGGGCCAATATGTTGTTCTGCAGCAACTGGCAAGATATACAGCATAACATCCCAGGAGAGGAAAGGCCTCTGTCATTGATAAATTTTTAATTTTACAACCTGCAGTTTTGTGGAACTTGTGATATTTACTCTTCAGATCCAAGCTGGCTCGAAGGCGCCCCATCATACCCCCCATTCTACCTCCCCCACAGCCAGTACTGCAAGTGGCAAAGTGAGGGAACCAACATGTACAGCAGCATGGGCTAGGCAGTCTAGTCACACTGGTTTTCTCTTTGTATTATAAGTACCAACTTCTAAGAATGTTTGCAGACCAGAGGCACTGAGAGATTCAGAACCATTCTGTACCAACATATGGCAATATGTTGTACAGTTGAATGTGCACAGAACCATGTTTCTTGGTCATGTATGCTACAGAATGGTTTGGCTGTGTTTTGCAATCTTTTATTTGACAAATAATCAGAAAGCAGAAATCATTAAGGACATAATGTATGAAGTTTTTATGCAGTAAGGGATGTACTGCATACAGGCCACTGGCATGTGGTACTCTTTCACTGTTCATCTTGTGTTACCATATGGTGGTGTGTAATTGTGTGTGGTCACAGGAAGGTAAAGTACTCTCTTCCCTCAGATGGGCCCCATTAGTCAACCCCCTGGTATGGGCTCACTCAACTACCTGCTCATCAAAGTCTCTCTTTTCTTGCCTGTGTTCCATTCTGTGTTGAACAAATACCAAATTTTACTGTTTCTAAAAATAATTATTTTTTAAAGCAATTTGGGTTAAAACATTGTGCTTGTAATACCTATAGATAGGCCTGTCAACCTGCTTCCATTGGACACAAGTCATTGGACCATTTTCATCAATGTTTCTATGCGTTTCATACTTAGAAGGTCAGATCTAATAACTGGTGAAATGTTCTGAAGGATGTCACACATCACTAGACAGTAAAAACTTTAGATATATTTCTGTAATGCAATATGAGCTTTAAATTTGAATGATATGATTATCATATGGTTGTGAATAAAATACAGTAACAGTAAAGCAGACCAAGCAGCTGTGACATTGAGTGTTGAGTGACTGAATACTATAAAAAAATGTATAGTTTGCTGAAAGAAAGAAACTGCCCATGCCTTGCAGCTAGCCTGTGTTATATATATTTTGTAGTATTTTATTTAGACATAAGTTTAAGGTGATAGTTTCAGCAGTCAAATACTATATTCATTTTAAAATGTCATATTTGTTTAATGCTTTAATCACTTCCTAACAAGACATGTTAATAGGGTCTGCTTATTAGGAATTGTGGGATATATTATTTTGTAAGAATAATTGTGGCCATTGGAAGGAGGTACTGGTACATTACTGTGTCATTGTATCTTGTCCTGCTATAGTAATTAATGTAATTGTGAAACTGCTACTTCATTTCCCACAATTCTGAATATAACATTATCGTGCTTGATGCTCGAAATTCACTAAATGCTGAGAGGAACTTGCAGGAATAATGTTCTCACTTTTACTATATGTAATAACAAGTGTTATTTTAACACTGACTGGATTCACATATTGGTTATATATATATAGTGGAGGGGGAAGGACGTGATATACTTTGCATACATTCTAGTTTATTGCCTCTGGCATTGTTGTACTGTACATAAAACTGCATATTATAATATATATAAATACATGTACTCCTTATTAGTCTCAGTGGACGGTGCAGTTGTTTGCAAAAATTTAGAGAAATGTTTAAACTGGGTGCTCAGAAAGTAGGTTATCGTACTTTAGACCACCTGTGTACACTGACATTGATTTGTTAATGTAAAGCATATCCTTGTGGTGTGAAGTGACAACATCAGGAAGGTATCTCATTATTTCATTGACCTGATCTCAGTTTTGTCTATTTTTGTACTTGATATATGACTTACTGACTAAAAGAGAAAGTCTGCTGATGCATGTAAGGCCTTGTACTTGCTCACTTTGTGTTGATTTGAACATCTATCACATAACTAATACAGTCCACCATTGGCAGGAAGGTGTACAAGATTCTGATGTTAGTGTGGTCTGGGATACTCTTTTTTACTTTCTGATCATTCGTTTAATAATGCTTAAACCGTTAAAAGAATACAATTGTACAGTATTATGTTTATGTTGTTTTAAAAGTCTGTGTTACAGAAATAATATAATTTCTGTTTTCACTTCATCATATCTATTTTGTATTTGACTTCGTTTGGTACCAGGAAGTGATGAATTGGTTGTTAAGATTTAGACTGTAATGTAAATTATGTAACATAGCTCTCATGGTGTCTCTTGTTAACTGAGTGCATCATCTTCAGGCTCCTTTGTACACTGTGGAAATGCAGGAATAGACTGTCAAGGAAGGATTTCATGTCTTCCCTGACTGCAACAAATTTATGTATCTCATAAATGGATATAAGCAACAACTTTTATGTTTCAGTAATTATATTTATTTTACACACACACAGAAAGTATTTGTAAAATATTAGCAACATGAAGGAATGACTAACAAGAAGAAGATTATTCATGCCTGCTGTATCAAAATTTGATATCACTGTCCCTCTCATGTCCTTAGGGTAAATAAAGTGCATACATGCATGCAATAAATGCAGTCTGTGATGCATGATGTGGTTATGAAAATGTGTGAAGGTTGTTATGGTGCTAGATGGGGCTAGTTGATTCTTGGGTTGTTTAAGTATAGTGTTCAACTACAGAGAGTATCTAATAAGCATGTGATGAGTTGATCATGTTCTGCAAACTGGGAATGTTTGGGGGTGGGAGTAGTCATGATATTTTATTATCTTTCTGTACTTTCTCAGTGTTCACATGGTGTAATTGAGGGCTACCGTAAAAAGCTCAGACAGCGTAGCATATTCCCAATCGGGATTCAAACTAAATACCTCTCGTATATTTGTCAGATGTTTTACCACTCTTTTACTTTACAGTTGGTGTTTCTAAGTTCTGGGCTTAGAGAGATAGATACAGTTACTGTTTATTTACAAAGCACATGACACTTTTCTCATGTGTTTATTTGCTTGATAATGCAAAACTTTTTTATTTTGAGGCTGTGAGTCTCCTTGATATTTCTAAAGTGTCATGTCTATGAGGAGTTCCTAACTGTTAAAGTGTATGTAATATGTGTGCACCTATATGTGTGAAGTGACCTCAAGTAGTTGCATTTAGTGAAATTCTTATATGAAATAAACCACAACACAATTATGCCCTTCAGTGTCTGTGTGATTTGATATATATCAGTCAGTCTCCAATGTGCAATATCTGTCACTTAATTTTTACAGACTTTAAACTGTGCAGAATATCCTGTTTTTACATGTCTTATTGGTCTAATTTTACTGTCATCTTAAGCACAAACATGAAATTTACCAGACAGATTTATGCTGTCTGCTATTGAAATGTATAATCTGCAGTCAGAAGATCCGTATTAATTTTCTGTAGCTCATAATAGGGCAGCTGAAAGGGTATTTAAGAAATGGAAACCATTTGTAACTGCATGCCAGCCATGCATCATTGGATTCTTGTGTTACTACATACACTTAGCTGACGAATTAATCACAGTTAGTTAATTGCATGCGACAAAATGTCTTAACACATTGAAAATGATCAGTGAACAAACTCAGTCTGATTGACATTTATGGCCCAGGATCATTTGGCTGTTTCAGTTATTCCCAAGGTAGGAGCCACCCCTGTCTCATACAATTTTTGCTGTCTTAATTTCTTTTGGATACATGAAATGACATTGTAAATGATGCAGACTGAGCTCATCATTTCAGATTTCATAACAATGTTGATCTCTGTGATATTTTATTAAATGTGTATTTATTATAAATGTAATGGTATGTAGAGCAATTATATAGTTTTAGTCGTTTAAGATGGCTTATAATTCTAAAGAATTTAATCATGTTCACTGTCTGCATATTCATATCAGTCATAATATAACAAGAGTTTTGTGATAACAAAAGGTTATGACATAGTCAGGTGAAACAGGAAATGAACATTGCTTAGTAACACCGGTGCAGTTTATTTCCATTTGTGTCTGTGCTATTGAGGCTCTTTCCTCACACACTTTTGCCATAACATACCATGATGGCAGTTTGCAGTACCTCCCTGTCCTTTCTAGCTACTGGGAATCAGTGAATGCACATAATCCAACAGAACACTGCATCAAGTTTATATGTTTTGCAACTGCACTCAGTTTTCATGTAGACTGACATGGACAGATACTGCCCCAATTTTTTGGCATATCTTTACTATATAATGAAGATAATTTTGGAGCAGTAGAAACAATACAAAAATTGTCAGGTGCATCTTCCAGTCAGAATTATGTAACTGACTTTTGTACATTTAATGATGAAGAATGTATTTAGTTTTGCCTGACATTCAATCTTTCATACATGTGCCATATTTTCTAATTTAATGGCGACGATATCAAGGCAGTCATATTGGCAGGTTTCAATTTTGTGTTTTTATACACTGATTTATAATTGTTCTATTTTGTTTCTTTCTGGAAATGCTGTTTGTTTATTTATTTATTTATTTATTATTATTATTATTATTATTTTATAATATATATACATATATATATATATATATATAAATTAGTACTGTATATCATTTAATAAATAATTTATTTATGTTAAAGCTCTGGACAGCTATGTAAGTGGAATAAATAAAAGCTTTAAAAATAATAATTTTGTTTATGTTTCTGTCTCTGGAGGTACAGTCCATTCTCTTGTGTTGGTCTTCCCAGGCTCAAGTAATTTCTTCTCCATAGGTAAGTTCAAACTGCAGTTGAGCAAAGATCTTGCATTTTATTTGTGTCAAGGAAATCAATTTCAAACAGCAGCTGTTAGTTTCATCACATCTGTTTGCAAAGAACATACACTAATTTGTCCAGCAATTTTGATTTTGACTTCATTCATTTAGTTGTAAGAGATCCATCATTTAAGGGCATTATGTGTGTGGAATTTTTATTTTATTACACCTGATTATCAGCTTATTAGGCATTTACATATTACATGTTAGTCTTGTTTTATACAGCTCAAATGTGCCATAGATTATATCTACCACTATATTAATACCACTGCAAATTTGGATTGCTCAGTAAAGTGACTGGCTACAGGCTGATCAACTGGAAATCAACTTTATTTGATAAGTGAGGAGCAGAGGTTTTTCCATAATCACTACAACTCGAATGAGCCTACTACCCACTGAGTACAAGGGACTGTTTCCCTGGGTGAACATTTTGGGACATGAGACTGACCACTACTTCCAAGTACTATACAGATTCACAGTATGTCTCCATGTGTGTCTTCAGAATGCAATATTTTAATACAAGGGTCACACTGCCATTCCCAAGAGCCCAGGATGTGTGCACTGCAAGCAGTTGTCATCTAAATTATGCTCATAAAATTTATTATACTAGTCATAAAATAAAGTGTAAGCTTTTGTATACAGCACAAAATGTATCTTTCTTATATTGGCTGAGAAGGGCAGTTTATTTAATGATACCCCAGTTGCTCAGTTTATGTACATAGTGCATCAATGGTCAGTGAACAAATTCAAGTTCAGAACAGGGGCAAAGTGATACCAAAAGGGGAAACCCAAAGTACTGGGAGTGAAGCCCACTGGTCTTGGATATGTTGCTGTGTGTATTGGAACATGGAGACCGACGTTTCAAAGGAGCATGCTGCCTCCATCATCAGGATACTCCACTCTACTTGGTTTATAATGAGTGGTGTTGTTAAGTTCGATTTACGAAGATTCTTGTAACGCACGGATTATTTTGAACTGACAAGCAGTAAAGTTATATGCGTTCCATTGAGAGTGTGTGGCGGTGTGAGAGGTATATTTGACATTACCACCGTAGTTGGCAACCATTGTGGTTGAATATGGCTGTTGTGTCTGAGCAATGGGTACTGATTTTCAGTGGTGAACTGTTGGGCTTTATGTGTACAGAGAATGGAATGTATTTCAGTTATTAAATAATATATGTATTTTTATTATCGGACTCACTGATCCCGTGCATAGTTCATTGTGAGATTCAATGCACAGTATCGCAGTTACTTCGAATGCTAACCTCACATTTGCGAAGCAAACCAGTAAGAGAGTATGGCATTTTTGGAAGTAAGTTATATATATATATATACATATATTAATAGTTAGATATGCGAGGCAAATGGAAACGTGCCAAAAATATCGTTTAAACTCTACCCCCTTATCTTCGTTATATAATGCGTAGTTGCAAGGACATACTCTTTCAACTCTGTTGAGTGGATTACCCGGGGGATCTCGTTAGTGCACTCTCGAAAAATAATCCATCTGTCTTATATCCCTAGGGATCTTCCTACATAGTTGGAATTTATATATTATATATATTTATATAACTTTGACCGACTGAGAGAAATAATTTCATAGCGTGAACTATGGCTGTCAGAATTTATGAATTAGTCTATTACATAAAATGCGTGGTTAGACTTCATGTACGTGTGACAAGTACCTATGCGTTAGTTAGGACTGTCAAAAGAAGCATAAGGTTCAAAATTATGGATAAAAGTACTTCTTAAAGGAGTAGCTTGTGCATTGTAGTTTGAGAAGTTATTTATCCAGTAATAACAAACCATTTGCTTCTGCTTTTTGATACATATGTTGAAGGACAGTTGCATGAGTAGTGGATGAAACATTTAAGGATGAACATTCCATTTTCATGACAATATAAAACCTGAATTTGTGCCTTACTGTTGCATTTCATCTAGAGAAATTATCCTTGAAGTACATTGCAAACAGAGTTTAGGTGACTGGCTGATTGTTTCTTTCTGCCAACATCCACATACATATCGCAGGCATAACCTTGGTTTATAGAGCTAGAAATTGTGTCATTTGTTAATTCATTGAGAAATATGGCAGGAAGTGTTAACTAATATTACACAGAAATATTGAGCTGACTCTAATGCACTTTGTGTTGTTTATATTTCAGAGTTAGGTAAAGGCATTGTTTAAAGAAAATGGTTAATCCAGTTTACTTTACAGATATGTTCAAAATATATAATGTTTTATATATACATAAATCAAATGATAACCTAGGTCTAGTCACACACAGGCCGAATCCTAACCTTGGTTTATATACACACAAAATCAAAATCCTGACTTTGGTATATATGCACAAACCCAAAGCCAACCCTTGGTAATATTTTTCTCTTCTTCTTTTCTATGTTGGCAGCTCAAAGACTGTGTAATGTAATGCAGAATGAGAGCAGTGTACAAACCTTGTCATACAGGTTGTTGCATTACTTTGTGTCATAACTTCAGGATTAGATTACAGACCTCATACCAAGTCAAAAGTATCATCCCAACATGGGTCTGATTGTCAGCCATCACAAATATACAGGACTTTGAACTTGGAACTTTGTGCTTGCCAGTAACCTTCAGTTAGCTGCATGGGGATGCATACAGTAGCTGACAGGTGGCATTAACACTAATGTTTTGGCAAATGAACTGTCAGAATTCTTAGAAGACATTCCTCACCACACACACACACACGCACCACATATGTACGACCAGTAGGATGAGGCACCTGCCCATTTCTGTAGGCATGTGAAAACAGGCCAGACTGTGTATCCAGGCCAAAGGTGGCTGTTGTAAACTTTTTTCATAAACACAATGTAACATTTTAGCATTTTTTGAAGTAAACAGAACCATATCTACCACTAACTTGCATATGTTTTCATGCCCACTTGCCATTATTGACTCACAGTGAAAAGTCTCATAGCTTTGTAGCAGTTGAAAATCGGACCCATGTTGGTATGATATTTTTGACTTGGTATGGGGTCAGGAATCCAGTTCTGAAGTTATGACATAAAGTCATCAGAAATTCTGTATATTGCAATTACTTTTTCACATTTACTTACTTTTGTTGAAATAACAGTGCCCATAATGAATGATAAGTAAAGAACTGTAAGCAGTTAAATATTAGACCCAAAATAAAATTTTGACATTATTATATACTAGTGTGTAATATACTAAAAGTGGTTTGATTTCCAGGAGGGGCAAGAGATATTTCTGTTCTCCAAGAGTTCAGATTGGCTCTGGGGCCCACCCAGCCTCCTATTCAGTGGGTTCTGGGAGCTTCTTACTTGGAAGCAAAGTGGTCATGGCATGAATCTGGCCACTCACCTTCTTTGAATACCATAGAGTCACATACTTGATATGCCCACTTGTGTTTCTTAATTAGGCAAGGAGACAACTTTACCTGTACTAAAATTTATGTAACAGTTCTAATACAGTCATGAGAAACTGTAACGGTGAAAGAAGTGTTGTTTTTCTGTGTGGCATAATGTATGTAATGACACTTAATATCGCAGGCTATATGGTGTTGGTGGTACAGAGACTGGTAAATGTTAAATTGGAGGGGATTAGGAAGGAAGTGTTAAGTTCCAATTGAGGCATCAAGCTGGCTATTAGCTGGAGGGACTGAGCAGAAATATGATTGGCCCAGCTGAAGTTTGACCCAGGCTCCACCAGTGTATAGGACTGCTGCTCAGTTTTGAAGTGTCCTGTTGGCAGTCTTGATATCAAATTGGCATGTAGATATGCATGTGTCGGTTACAAAGAAGTAAAAAAATTAATGAAACTCTTCCTGATCTTTGTATAAAAAGAATAAATGTAAACACTTGTAAATATTTAATTATTGAACTTAATATGTTCCATATCTATGCATAAAAGGAATATTTAAATTTATGTAGTAGACCAACCACTGCACACTGGTAAAATATGCTTATCGTATATTATTTATTACCCGCATTTTTCAGTCACAAGTGCGACCATCATCAGGGTACCTTCATAAGAATACTGATAAAATACAACGAACTGCTATATTGTATAAGTAAACAGCAGTTTGTTGTACTGATGAAATACAACAAACTGCTATATTGTATAAGTAAACTACTTATACAATATGGCAGTTTGTTGTAGTTTATCATTATTCTTGTGAAGGTGCCCTGATGATGTTCGCAATAGGGACTGAAACATGTAGGCAATAAATAATATATGATAAAAATATTTTACCAGTGTGTATTTATTGATATGGTACATAAGTTTGAGTATTTAATTACGCTGGTCAACACACAAAATGTATCCGCAACCAAAATAGTTGATTCATCTTCATTTCAACGTGCTGAAACCAAATATGGCCTTAGAATTCAATTCTTGGCTCTAGTTGTCATGATACATGAAGTGTGCCTTAATGAGTAAAATAGTTACTTGGGAAGGGATACATGTGTCAGCACTGTGCTCCCAGATGATAAGTAATGTTTTCTGTGTATTGTAAAAGGCACGAAGATCTACTTCATTTCTTTAAAATGGAAAGGAGTCTTGTTGCTTGCACTGATATTGATGGCGTGATGGAAACACTCAACATTAATCACAATCTTCTGGACTGGTGACTCTTTATAGACTCATTTAAGTTGAGTCTCAAAGCATTTCCCCTTCACAATGGCAACACCGTATCTTCTATTCCTGTTGGTCATTCAGTGCATAATAAGGAGCCGCATGAGAACATGAATATTCTGATGGAAGCCATTAATTACGATAAATTCAAATGGCAAATCTGTGGTGACCTAAAAGTGATTGCCTTACTACTTGGACTAAAACAAGGATTCACAAAATATT
>Ga0123354_10001344_pt1 | contig 29481 bp, 12 predicted proteins | sample TergutLab28metaG_2_FD_97872 | JGI IMG/M metagenome (GOLD analysis project Ga0123354, IMG submission 97872) | Labiotermes labralis P4 segment gut microbial communities from Petit-Saut dam, French Guiana - Lab288 P4 | ecosystem: Host-associated > Arthropoda: Insects > Digestive system > Gut ... | reverse complement strand
TTTTACTAAGAAATCACTTTGAATGGGTTCGGGGAAACTGTTTTTTTTTTGGGATCCGTTTTTTGTGTTTGGATTTTTAAAATTTAAACAAAGAGAGGGGGGGGGGGGGGTGGTGGTGGTAATTTAACTGCCATACCGACGTAGACGGATCGTTTTTTATTAAGCAGTATAATGTAAACTGTAAACCGAAGGATTCGTTATGCTTTGCAAGGCACATCCGTAGCCTAATGTAAGGAATTCCAAGGTTAAAATGTGGCGCCCGGTCTGTGAGTTATCGTAAACATTCAAAGAAAACTTAGTTTCTTTCGTAATAAAAAACGTAGGTGGTCAGTTGTTCTGTTGTAAATATTTCGGAAAAGCTAATTACAATTTAATAGTCCATTTTAGAGTATTCGTACACAAGAAGACATATATTGCATGAGGCGGAATGGCTCGAGTATACCGATGATCAACTCGAAAGTCGCTTTCCAGCCGTTTTTATGCGCGCTAGCAGAATTTCGAAAAGCGACTGTTGGCTTCGTCATGATTGACAGTCTCTTCGTCCGTCCCTCCGTATGGAACAATTCGGCTCCCAGTGGACGGATTTTCATGAAATTTTGTGTTTGAATTTTTTTTCGAAAATCTGTCGAGGAAGTTCAATTGTTTAAAATCTGTTGAGAATAACTCGTACTGTAAACGAAGATGTACATGTATGAAAATATGTACGTTTATGACATTATCTCTCTGAATTCTTCTTAAAATAAGAAATATTTCAGATAAATTTGCAGAGGAAATCAAAACAAACGTAATATTTTCAATTATTTTTTCTCTAAATCTTACCGGTTTATGAGATAATGTGGAAAAATACGATAGAGCCAGACAGGCCGCAGATACAGCCCATGCTTGGCATGCTGGATAATTAAGGCCACAGACACACTCTAGCAATATGCAATACTTACCGCTTTTCCACAGCAAAATTGTTTACGCGTAAGTGCTGGAGCGTTATGTTCACACGTACGTTGCCTGTCTTTTTCTACGTTAAACTTTGACGTGCCATAAATGTGTTGGTGAACCGAACTTTAGGCCAACTATTCCAGAATTTTCGTTAAAGAACAGAGGGCAGAATGGAGAGACGACCTGCGAGATGAGATGTCTGATATTCTGAGTACCCTAAGAAACAGAAATATTAATTGCTGCACTGACATTCTGAACATAACGAACACTCTGGTGTCAGAGACTGCGGGTTTAAACGCCGCTAGAAAGGAAACTGACTAGGCTAGGGGTTGTCCAAACCAGGGATCATATTCGATTCACGTAAGGGGTAAGAGATTTCTGTCTTTTCTAAAGTGTTCAGACAGGTTCTGCTCCAATTTAAATGGATGGGAAATTTTTTCCTTGGTTTAAAGCTACAGAGACATCAAGCCGACATTGATTTCCATCTCGTGCTGACGTTAATAATGAGTGTACCTATACTTTATTTGTTGCAACAAATTGCACAAGCAGTAATAAATAATTATGTGGTACTTACTTTCTTCCGACATGTTTCGTACAAGTGCATCATGCGGGAGGTATATACAAAGGCGTAGAATTGCGCCGAATTCTGTCAAAGATGAGGGAGTGTGGAGTTAAAACAAAATACTGTTCATTAAATTACCAAAAATACTTGAAATATAAATTAATTCACAAATAGTTTTTACAATTCTCAACAGTACTTTATCTTCCGTTGTCGACAACAATCTATGTTAATTTTTGTCATTTCAGTCGAAGAGATTATCGTTAAAAGTTAATGAAAATTGAATTATTGTAGTTTTATACACAAGATGGTTGAATTTAAGTTGTTTTATTGTGTAAGACGATTTTAAATACACTGTGTTGTCTGGTTGGTGTTTATGCACTGTCCCATGCGCCTTCTTGTCGTGCACATTAAACCTTACCTTTGTCTTTACCACTGGACACGATCCTGAGCCGGCTACTTCTACTCCCAACTTCGTGACGTGTATATGTAGGAGCTCTTTTCTTTTTCGTGTTTTCTTTGATCTTTAGCTTGAACGTGGACTCGTTTTGTGAGATTTTCTTACCTATATTTTTGTGTAAATTTTATGTTCACGGTCGAAGCCACATTCACGTAGTAGCTCGGAAATATGGATGTCATTACTGTAATTGTAATCTCCTAGATGGAATTTTTTTCAGTTACAGAATTTCTGTACATGTAATATCCTACGTTGTTGGGTTTTCAAAATTATGATAACGGGACAGCTTTCTGGCGCTGTAAATTAACGACAGATAAGAAATGTTTACATTCTGTACAATAGACTTTATGTCAGTTGAAAATTAATTAGTTATTTTACTGTTGAATTGACGGTGTGAATTTTTGAAACAAAACCGCCCATTTGTCTTTGTGAAATGGATTTGGCCTGCTGGCGTCAGCGTGTGGACCGTGTGTATTCAATTAGTGTCTGTGTACTGACTAAGAACAAATTTTTCGATCGGAAGGAAAACTGTGATCAGTTACGTTTCAATTAATCTTTTTCCGCAGGACTGAATATGTATAAAATTAGATCTGTATGTCTCCAGAAAGTCTAACAAATCACCTAAGAAAATTAATGCACTACTGTTACATTGCTTATTGATTTTTTGTTAAAATGTGATTTATTCAATAGTAGTTGAAATATAAGGAAGCTTTAAAAAATAACAAAAGTCACAAACGCTGAGGCCGAGAACTTTATTCTGACTCAGATGTATATATATGACACTTGGGCAGCAGATGGTACACGTGGGGCCTTGACTTACACGTGACTGACGCTTCAGCATTAGTCGTTCTGTGACACCAAGTTTTGTATCCCAGCCTGGAAGAAATTGGTTTCAATAGTCTGTGACCAGGGGGTGACAGCTAGTTTTACGTCGGCGCGAATTGTAAATCCGGGTAATTCGTAAGGGATATAAAGAGCTGGAAAACACCGGGCCCGTTACTGTCAACGGGACTGTTTCCGGCGCTGTGGGTAGGAGGTTAAGGACCATTCTGCCTACAGTCCCAATCTTGTGGTCAGCGATTTCCATCTCTTTGGATCCCTTACGAAGTTCCTGGCTGAGAAGCGATTTACAGCAGACGGCGAGGTGCAGAAATCCGTCATTTCTTGAATACAGACTCTTGACACTGTTTTCTTACACTCCGTATGCAATCTTCGGTGACACAAGATAGGCGCTAAGATGTCGATGATTACTACGTGGAGGTCTGATTTTTACCATCTGTTACCCACGTGCCATATACACATAGAAGTCAGAATGAATTCCTTGGCTTCAGATTGTTTGTTACATTATTGTTAATTCCTTATGACTTGTCACTACGGTTGTAAATTAATAAACTTTAACAGCATTTAACAGCTTTTGGTATCAGAGCGACTCTCCCTATTGCCATTTCCACTGGCACCATAATGTTTATCTCATAATACACAGAAGCGTTGTTATTTTAAACAAACAGTGTGTGTATTGCGTATATAAAAAAGTGCACTGACGGGAGACTCGGCAATTTTTAGTCTCTTTCAACGTGTGTTTAACGATGTGTAAAGTATATCTGACGTATATCTTACGAGGCTTCACGTGGTACGTGCCTCCTCTTTAGAATCACTAAACTAGAAGATTGTTTGAAAATGCTTTAGGTCTCGCGTGCAGTTGGAGAACAGGGAATAATTTTGAGGTGTAATTCAAACGAAATTTAGCCGATTCTTTATTCTGAATGGGATGTAACTTGTGCGGTAAACACACAAGTGGGCATAATAATAGAATAATCATATCTGTCTCAAGATATTAGATGTGGTTCATTGATCTGATTTTTTCGGATGTGAATGTAGTTTATAAATTTGTTACTAATAACACGAAAGGTTTCCTTGGGTAAGGAATAGCTATTTCGGAGCCGGATTTTTCCACAGTTAAATGAAATTAATACAAATTCTATGAGAAGGTGGACAGGAAGATAGAAAACCAACGCCCTGGATCTAAGGACATGGATAATGACAAATGACTATAATTATTAACACAAATGTAGTTACAAAAACAGCGTGTTGTTGCACACAGTAGTGGATGTATGGAGTATAGTGTTTTCACGGATGAATTGACAATTTGGTGTAAATTATCGAATGTATTAATGTCTGAAACTGATCCATAAACACTGAAAAAAGTAGTCGATCCCAATTTTATGTCCGAAGATCGTAGTATGACGTTACACAATTTCTGCACATTTGCCTAAATTTATTCCAATACTTTCCAAAATATCTTACAATTTTTACTTGCCCGTTCGTACCTGTATTGTTCAAGTGATGGCTTACACTGTATAATTTTTAGCTTAATCCGGAGTCGGTTTTTTTTAAAACTTCCTGTAACTATCTTCCATCAGAAGACACCTAGCTCTTATGACTTCAAGATGTTCTTTCCCCCACGTTCTCCGCAGCTCAATTATTACGGGATTCCTCTCATATGAATAACGGTCCATTGATTATTATTATTATTATGAATAATCCTGTAGGTTTTATGAAGTTTTATTACTTTACCATAAAATGTGAGTCTGGTATGTAGTGATTGTGCCTAAATCATGGGGTTAATATTATTTGTAGATGCCAATTCCGACAGTACACTTCCAAGCAATTAACAGCAGAAAAGAAAACGCAAAACTGCAAAATTTTCTTTCAAAAATTGAAAGGCAAGTGCTTTATCGTGTATAGATAAATATTTTCAGAAGGTGCGAGGCCTGATTAGAATCTGCAGGACGGCACGTGGAGAATGTTACTTGAAGTACCGTGAGCTCAGCTGCAGGGGAAAACCTGACTATACAAATTCCCAGCGGAAGGAGGCTTCTCTGTCCTATTGCTTGTGTGACAGCTGCCGTGCTCACGGCTGTGATATCAGATTCTCCCCGCAACAAAATTCTTAATATAAGGTAGTGGAATTTAATTATGTGCAAACGAGGCATGTAGGGTCTGGTATTTTTAAAAAGGGTTAATGCGGTAATATTTATCGCCGTGAGATAAGCACGTCGTACAGAGTAGATATCGGGGTGATCATTGTTTTTGATATTGTAAACATTCTGTAACAAAGCGAACCCCGGTTGATCTATATTTGTCGACATAATTTCGGTTGTTATGTTTTATTTTCTAATTTTTTAAACCTACAGGCATAGACAGACTTTGCAACTTACGCCATTTCCATTCATAGTTACACAAAGATTTCGAATTAGATGCTCTTGAAAACCTGTGTATTTTGATCGATCATTAATTATATAGATGTCCTGCTAGATGTACCGATGTACGAGAAACAATTTGCATGTGGGTGCGCAGTAGCATCAGTAACCTGCAGAATATTAAAATTCGAAGGAAAGTTTTGGAATCTACAGAAAAATGAACGACATTTTTATAGAAGGAGCAACTTGGTAAAGTGTGTGAAATATAAGTATTGGTGGGGTAATTAATAATGCTGAGATTAAACTATAATTTTCGTGGAAACTCTTACTGGTCGATGTAGTCAAAGATATTTTTAGCATGCGGTTTGGTGTATATATATCAATTAAAAATTCACCCGAGGTTAATTTGTAGTGCAAACATGCACAAAGTCACGTAATGATATAGTATTTCCGTAAGGGGTTTAGAGTTTGTAAATTAGCATAGAAGTTGTTGAAGAATGAATTGTACGTGACTCTACAAACATGCAGCACCCTGTGTTGCCAGTAACTGGGCATGGAAATTACTTTCTGCAGGGTGAGCATTTTATAGTATGGAGTGACATTATTTCACTTTCTGCTACTCAATTCGCTGCCACAGAGCACATGTAAACTTGTCCTCTTTGCTGAATACTTCGGGATTAATTTGGAGGGTGCATTTACACCCAAAACTGAAGAAGGTTTGGCTGTGATCGTCTTTCGTGACTTATTGGTGTGCATTCCAGCAAAGGTCAAGTTAGAAAAATATAGTGAAAGTGTATTGTACGTGCTACACGGACACTTTTTGCAATTTGTTATTTTTTATGAAGTTCCCTTTACGTGTAAATTTATCTGAATCAGCAGCATGTGCTACTTCTGGTTTAGTTGCGTGCTGTTTTGCTAAAATCAAGAACGTATTTGGCTATAGTCAATTACAGTTCCATATGACACACACATCGTGTGAAAATAGCGACATATAACGTTCTGTTTAAATCTTAATATTTGTGACATAAAGCGAAAAATTACCTTGCGTTCGGAGAAAGATTAAGTAAAGCCATTTCGAAGTGTGAGTTCATCGTTATGTATGAGGGATGAGTTTCTAGAATTTGTTTACCTAGGGATCAGCAGGAAATTACTTTTGTCAGGACACGAGCAAGGCTATCAAACTCTAACCGCTTATATTCTGAAGAATGAGCTTCAGTTTAACCACTATGTTTCAGTCATGTACAACAATGCATTTCGTGATTATTTTATTCCAGATTCGCTACATGTGTCGGTGTGAAGATGTCGCCTTTTACTTGATGTTTTTGCTGCATGGTACTCGTTATTCATATTCATAGAAAATATTTGGAATTGTTTATAAAAAAATCCCTCGCAACGTGGCCACTTGAATACACAAGTGAGTGCTAAGTGGATAATAGTGTACGGTGTCAGTGCTATTTGGACCACCGACTGCCAAAAATTACTTTAGGCCTTTCGTCTTAATATCACGCTAGATCTTTTAAGTTCAACTTCTTCTCTTCTTGGGCATGACGTATAAACAGGAACTCAAAGGTTTAGGCTGTGAATGTGTGAAGTGGATTAAAGTGGCCAATGGCAGAATCGAATGCCAGACATCGCGGATTTTCTGAGCCGCTTGCTCCACAACAGAGAATGTCTGATCTGGTGATAGTTCCTCAGGGAGAACCACGTAAGCGAAATTTTTAGGTTAACTGGCTATTCAAAACATGTCCTCGATACACGATTTAGGGATAGTGACTTACTTGGATTACAGATTGAAAATTAATTTTATGTACATATTTACGTGCGCTGTCGATCAGTATTGGCAAAACCACGGAATCACATATCGTTCTCCTGGCTCTAACGGCAGGATTTGCTTCAGAGAAGAAGTTGATAAATTAATTTTTTGTAACGAAGTTACGTTATTCGCAAACTATTGGCCATTTTACAGCCACTAGTCTGTTGGTGTCCGACATATTGGTCAGGATAGGCACACTCATTTACATAGTTAATATGGAAAGCTCGCGACTCATTGAGAAAAGGCACACTTCATGTACGTATGTACTGACGACACCCTGCGACCAGGGTTGGCAAGGCACTTTTATTTACGCAGTTAACTGTGGAAATCCCGCGACGTGGGCAGGCAAGACACGGTCATATAAGTAGTGACAATAGAAACGCGAAGAATGTGTGTTCTACTTTAGTAATGGTGCCCACAGTTAGCGTGGAAACCCGAATAATGTGTATGTGTGTGTATCGTACTGTAGTACGTATTAGTGCCTGGTGACCCTTTCCATAAGTACCGTGGAAACCTCACTTACTTGTGTCCGTTATATATCATCTGCGCTTCAGTGAGCCTGAATTTTGTGTGATGTCGTCTACTGCCTTCTGGTAGCGTTCCGTGGAAGTCCAACGTGGGAGTGTGCCAGTGAGGTTTAGAGGCCCTACACCTTTGTTCATTTGAAAAGTCAAATCTTATGGTGATTTCGTGGTAAAAATCATAAGTTTTTCTCACACATACATACATGTGTATACGAGTACATACACACGTAAGTACCTACATACATACATATACACTTACTAATGTCCAAACTTCACTTAGTGGTATTGCAAGATGCAACCTGTTTAGTTTGTTTTACTGGGGTAATTATCCCAGTCGTTCCATCTTTTATGCCGTATTTATGACTACATACTCTCGTAAAATACTTGTTTATAGAGAGTAATAATAGAACTCACGTTCACATATACAAATCCGTAATTACTAAAGGCATGATCTTGATTGAAAGAATTTAACTGCGCTGTGAAGATTAGTGACCTCCCACGGTTCGTATATAATTTAAATATGTTGTTCTTTTTGTTGTTATTATAGTGATCCTTAACCAAGCTCGTGTGTACACATACACACTCACACACACACACACACACACACACATGCAATAGTAATACCTCTAATTTCGATACGGTACAGTACCCTTAATATTTAACACTCTGATGTGGCTCCTTATTCATTTAATCTAACGGGCTTTCCTTATGTGGAATGATGACTCGTGGGGCACTTGGTTCTTCACTTGGATATGTTTAGGAAAAATAACAACTTTGTCTATATTTTTGAACACAGTAGTTTATCTCTTTTTTAGAATGTTTGTTATAAAGCGCAAGGTGTAGTATATAGAGTATCTTATCAGAAGGATGTTTTGTCAAAAATTTTGAATGCCCAAGGAACTAATCAGAGGAAAAATAAATTTTTGTTCTACTGAAACAACATGGAAATTACTCCTCTCCTTTTTGGTTACGCTTTACGTGTTTTGACTGGGACACGCCCACTTCACTGTTGCGCTGTGGCCTGCCTGACATGTGCACACATATGGTTAGTTCTTGCTGCAGCTATTAAAGAACCTCGAAAGTTTCAACCTGTCTTCCAGTCGGAGTTTGCCCTAGACGTAAATTAGCTTCAAGACTGAGATCTGCGTTTTTCTGAGATGTTGCGCAGAGTAAAGTGGTAATTCTGTTCCAGTGTTTCGAGATAACCTATCGGCCCCATATTCAAGTTTAAAGAAATCCTTTAATTGCAGGTCCTGTTTTAGAAATATTAACTTCTTCAAATGTGGATTAATTTGTCTAACCACTGACAGTCTGCACATTTCTGAAATTTGGCACACCTATAATTGAGATTATTCTGCGTCTGTTGACTTTTTTTGTACAGATTTATCTCAAAGCAGTTTTCAACACTTCTTTCTACACAATACCTTTTATAAAGGTGGCAGATTTTATAAAATGAAAATGACAACAGTAGGGGTCACAACTTTCCTAGAGGAATAAATGCTAGTGCTGCAGAAGATTCAATTCAGGACCTTCTGATGCTATTCACATATCATCGATAATATATACATATATATACTGCCACCCGGCAAATGTATTTTGTTGCTTTGTATTGCTGTGTATTGTATTGTATATTGTATTGCGTTGTTGCTGTTAGAGAACACACTGTTTGCTTTTATAATCTCAGGACAGTGTTCTGAGGAAAGTATTTAGGCTCAAGAGAGAGAAACTGTTAGAAAATCGGAAGATGTTTCATAAAGAGGGGTTTCAGAGTTCGTAGTCATAGTCATATATTATTTCTGCTTTACATTTTTAGGGTGAAATGGAAAGGGCGCTTAGTACTAGCAGGACGTATGGGAAATGCATAAAAATTTGAGTTGGAAAATCTGAAAGAAAGATACCACTTTGGAGGCCAGGAGTGGTTGAGACGTTAATAATAAAATTCTTCTTAAAGTAACAGGTTAAGCGGGTGTGTGCGGGATTAATTAGTTTCGGGATAGGGATCAGTGTGGAGTTGTTGTGAATAGAATAATTAACCTTCGTTTTCTGTAGAAGACGAGAAAGTGTTCTGAACCGCTGAGCGACTGTTGGCTTCTCAAGAAGGATTTCAATGTGTGGAGTTGCTCAGCAGGGTAAAAAAGACCCAAAGCACTAGCGTGTTATTAGCGAGAACTATGCACACTGCGTTTGTAAATACGTAGTTTTAGGGACATTTGTAGCTTGAATGTTTTGGTATAATAACGCACTGTAGTTTAATTAGATTTTTAGAATAATTTCGTAATACTCTTTTTTTTAATGTTATTTACTCTTCCAGCATGATTTAGAGTAGATCAATTGTTGTTATGGATTTCGTTTGTAGTGTAATGCAATACTGGACAGCATTTCAGTCATCACTATCTTCCTCTTGTCATAGCGAAAAACATCTTGTTAATCTTCTCATTTATCCATTTCTCCAAATTTCATATTTCCTTTATCTACATCGACCCTATATAATCTTCGCACATGACAGCGTCGTTAAACAAAACTTACGTCTCTCTTGGACTATGTATAAAAAGTAACGTGCATTTTAAAACTTATTTTATACCAGTTCTTGATAATACTTCCTGTACAACTTGTCGTTCGTTGTGATAACGCAGTACAACATCTTGTTTCTGAGTTACTCTGGAACAAATTTGGGCTCCAGACCACCGAGAAATAAAAAGGTAAAACAACATCCACGGGTAATTTCTGGCAGAGAGGCTGTAAGAGCTCTAAAAGAAAGGGCAAGACTTGCTCCTCTAACATACTGTTGGGTTAAAGTAAAACAATTTTAGTAATTAGCCAACTTAATGCACAAATTCTTGTTTTATAATAAGTTTATTGTATGCCTCTACATGTATCGAGCACATGTGCTCATCATCAGGAGGTCAAAATTGTATTATACAGCATCTGGTATCATCACACCTGTAGGTGGCCGTCCGGTGCACTGTTTGAGAGTGTCCTCTCTCAACCAGTGCACGTACAATTTTGACCTGATGATGAGCACATAGTGCTCGAAACATGTGCAGGCACATAATAAACTTATTATAAAACAAGAATTTGTGCATTAAGTTGGTTAATTACTAAGATTATACTCAGATGCAAGGTCAGCAAAACATTAAAAAAAACGGTAAAACAACGTCCTTGAGTTTTCTGTCATTGTGATGTGAGGGAAACTCGTCGCCGAGCTATAGTCTGTTCGCAGCACTGAAACAAGTTTTTGGCGGCCGTAATGTAAGGGTGATTGCGAAGTATGACCGCTGGTGACGTATGGGTGTGGACTTGTGTCAACAGGGAACAGAAAAGCTCGTTTCATATCACGACAGGTGTCCACATTTTGGAGGGACTGTGTGGAGAAGCAGTGGGACTGCAGCACAGTTCATTCTGAACAGTTCTAATGCCAGCTGAAAGGAGAGAACCCCAAATTTACGCATTTTAAACTTTTTCTGAGCATTCTCCTACAGGCTATTAATTTGAACTAGTATAGTATAAATATTTTAAATCGTAAAATTCTTTCTTTCCTTCGCTGTATTTAGTATTGACGAATTAGCTGTAACGCACAGGTTTCTGATCGTGTATCACTTTAAAGTTTTAGAATGTGGTACTATTCACGTTCTTAAATTTATTTAATGTGCAAACTACTGTGGCACTAGTGAAATGAAATTCCATTGAATTCAGTTTGTGACGTTTTGCGATTCAGAAACCAACTACAAATGAAGGCTGTCTATTTTCTGAAGGCATGCAGCTGTCAGTTACTGAGCGTGTATGGGTGTTGGCGAACGGTGAAAGTTTCCTTATGTTTCTGCGTACTGTTCAGAAATACAGACAACTTCCGATATCTTGGACGCTTTCCTTTCGCGTCTATCCTTTCGTTTCTCTTAGACCATAATTTGTCTTCACTGTAAAAAAAAAAGATAGCCTTATGTTTACATTTTATGGTTAGTTGTGTGTTATATTGTTGATTTTTTAGTTATTTAACGCATTTTCAAATTGTCGAGCGACTGCTAATTGTGAACTAGAAACAATATTATAGAAAGCGGTAGTGGTCTATTTTAATTCTTGCTATCGTAACTTAATGCACGCGGATATGCTAGTCGCTAAAATGACCTAATACGGAATATATCATTTGACGCGGATTGCTGGCTGGCGGCAATACATTTCCTCTGTCGCCACTTCTAAACCAACAACTCTGCGCTCCGCCCAGTGTGCAATTCATCCTGTTGCGGGAGCTCTTTGGCTGAGTAAAGTGGCCGGAGCTGAACTTCCGTTTCTCTCACGTTTTCTCAGCGTGGCGTCGTGGTTTTTCAACACAGACGCAAAGTTACTTTCATGTTTCTCTGACTAAACATGTCTGGTCAGACTGAGGAAGATGCAGGAAAGTGCAGATAACTAATTGCCGAGATTCTAATCTAGTCTTTATCTAAATTGTCGCTTCTTATTCATCTACTTTTTAAGAACTGACGAGAAAAAACCAGCGGACCTGCTAACTCCGTAAAGAGAGAGCGAGAGAGAGAGAGAGAGAGAGAGAGAGAGGGATGTTTCATTTAAAGACGCCGTATAGGCGCCAGTGGGGTGGATGCGTGAAATACGAACAGGCAACATTGTTGCAATGATTCTAACGGACAAAACTACAGAACTACGACTGAAACCTGTACCAGTGTCATTCCAGCCACATAAATCACACACATACTGGATTGGGATCAAACTCGGGTCTCCACGGTGGGCGATTAGTTGCCGGCGTATCACCGCGGATCCCTGTTTCGATCCTAAGCCAGCCCATACATGATATTTCGAGGACAAAGTGGCATTGGTCAGGGTTTTCTTCCGAATAATTTGCTTTTCCCCCGTCATTATCATTCCACCATTGCCCCATACTTGTGCTTCATTTATCTACCATCAACGCTCTATAGGAGTCACATTCATGGCCCGGCTGTTTTACCTCGGGGGGAAACATCTTCCGTTAGGTACTGACTACACGTAGAAGAGGAGTAGGATCGAGGATTCATGTGGGCAGTTTTGATAAGATAAAGTATTTTTTTCCTGCCAATATTAGAATCCATATTCCTCGATCGTCCATCCCGCAACATAATCATTACAGACTGAGATATCCCTGCTTATAGTTTATCCTTCTCACAAGTACAAATATTGTAAGTGATAGGTTGGCAACTGGTAGTAAATATGTTGTGTCTGCAAAGAACGGGCAGTTTGTAGGGAAGAACATAGGCTTGACTAGCTCTGAATCTGTCGGTGGCATATTTGGTGCTACTGATCTTCATTCTGATAACCAGTCTCATGTGTTGTACTGTACTTTGTATGTGTGTGTGTGTTTTTGCGCGCGCGCGCACGCGTGTTTCGATTTTTGCACATAGTGGGCAGGCAAAGTGGGTCACACTGTCTATCTTATTTAACGTGCGGCATAGTATGTTTGGTATGATATGTCAAGCAACATACATGCTTAAATAACATTACTGTTACTGGTTGTGTTAGTAATCGTAGTTGAACATGGAATTAAAATGAAATAATCTCAAATGTCCCAAAATTAGGCTACGCGTTATAATCACGGGTTGTCTGTGTTTGTATGATACATGACTGTGTTATAATACACATAAAAGATTATCATAAGATGAGATAGATAAAAATATATGCAAATATGCACATTTTGTGCGAACTTATGAATGGCTAGGGATGTAAGTTAATATGCGGTACAAGAATCCATATTTAACTTTGAGTATGTTCGCATGTACAACTCGTAGTATTATTATTGTCAAATAGCATCATGATCCTGAAGAATTACAGACCTAATCCGATTTTACAACGTTTGAAGGCAAGCTGTTGTGTCTAAAGTTCACAAGGTCTGCTTTCATGAAACATTGTCCGTAGGAAAGAGGAAAGAGCTTTGGTCAGCAGGCCACTGTCAGTCAAGTGAAGGGCACGCCAGCAGTTGTGCATATAGGCACTGGGTTCAATTGAACAGCATTTCACAATAACAAACCTTGTCCCCATTTCGTTTAAGCTTCTTGATATCATGTTCTGCGGGAGGAGGTTGCTTGAAAACATCTGGAATGAACACGTGTTGTGAGAGCCGCTTGATCTGCTATGCAGCCTTAATACTGCGTAACATTCGTTTGTTTACCGCTAAAAAGGTAACGTTGTCTGAGAAGAATAATATGACGATGTAAACAATATGAATCATCCCTCATTTGCAGATGGATGGTTTTCACTGACGTTTAAATAGTGATATTTGTATGTTGCAACGTGTTTAATGTAACTGCTCGAAAATGCGCGGGACTTTCAGCGGTTGTTTCGGTCTGCAGGTAAGAAAAAGAAATGTGTAGAGGAAACACAGTTCATTATTGGCAAAACTGTAGAAGGCACAGAAAAGCTGAGGAATGAGTTAGAAGACTCAAAGGGTAGTATCGTGAGTAGGCCTCGATTGCTTCCTTCCAAATATTTTCCAACTATATTTCATGCATAATCTTAAAGTTCTATACGGATCTGTTCCTTTCCTGACAATCCCGTGATGAAATTTGGGCCCCTAAAATTATGGCATGTGCATGTAATGATTTTTCTCAGTCGACACATATCTCGGCAGTACGTAGAGACATACAGCCATATAATATCAAAGTTGTCACTGTATGCGCCAAGTTAACACGGTATAGTGGATAAGTAAAGCTATCTCTATACAGGCCTGGATAGGCTTCCAGGGTTCCAGGAGGTTGATGCTATCAGATTTCCAGACTTTCGCTCTACGCACCGACCAACTGTACCCCCATAAAGTATTCCCGGTACTCGTTTCTGTAAGAGGCTGAGTCAAACACACGACCGTAGCGTGGCCGGAAGGATGAAGTCTGTGAAAAATTCCAAAGGTTTCATGACCCTCGACTTTCAGTTTTGTAGCACAGTGTCTGAACCAACTGCGCTACCGAGTGCCCCCGGTATAGTGGTTAGCTTATATTTATGTTGTGAGTAGGTGTCGATTTACGTAGTGACTGTCGACAAATATCAGCCAGAAATAGCGATCTTCGGTGCAAGAAAGGGTTTATAAACTTTCTTTTCCGTTCTTGTTTGCCAGATAATTCTTTATCTCGGTGGAAATTAATTTTTAATGAGAAACACCAGCAATGATGGCGTGCGGGACCACATTTCCTCTACTGTTGAATCGTGAATTAATTTACAGCCTTAGGGAGTACATGATGTTTGACAAACTACGTGTTGTTGGCCTGCACAAGGCTGATTTCTTATTTGTTTGATTTGTTTAACAATTAACAAATTTCGAGGGACGAATGGATACTTATGTGTAACGAAGATTCTGGGTTGCCTGAAGGAAGAGACGTTTTCTTTAATTCATTTCTAAGAGAAAGTTTTCGAGTTATTTTTTGAAGAAATACTTAGAATTTATTCCTACCTCACTATGGGAATAAAACCAACAAGTGCATAGTTAAGAATCAATGCATGGTCAAGAAATACTTAAAATTCATTCCCTCTTCTTTCATATAGTTCATAGTTGTGTGCAAAAGAGAGCAGCTAAATTTGCAAATAATATAAGTGAGTCGGGTAGGGAAACTTTGGCACAGGGAAGATTGATAGCCCGAGTACGTGCCCTTGTCAAGGCATTCACAGGGGACGGGCTTGAAAAGCGATAGAGGATAGACTCCTAAAACCACGCTACTTGAGTAGGGACGATCGTAATCGGAAAATTAGGATTAGGAAATAAAGAACAGATTTTGGTAAATATTCCTCCGTAAATAAGACCATTAAAAGCCGGAACCAATTACCTGCAGGCTTACTAGCGTCCTTCTTCTGTAAATAAACACGTCTAGAAAGAGGGTTAAGAATGTAGTTACAAGCAAGGAAATTCAATTGGGGATTGAGTGTAAATAAGTGAAGTGATGTGACGTGATTTATGCGAAGTGATTTTGTTTTGAAGTGAAGTGAGTTACGGTGAAGTTCTTGGAGACAAAAGTACTATGTACATGTAGAGTGACCTTATACTGAGGGCTCTTGATTGTATTGTAATTATTTCATTTGCTGTTTATCTTGTACTGTGGTTGTTTTGTCTTGTTTTCTAATGTGTGGGTGTGTGTATGTATGAGTTTTGTAATGTTTAGCTGTTTTGACAATTGTGTGGGTGTTTTGGTAATATGTGTACTTGTATTTGCTGTGTTTTGTATTGTTTGTACTGTGTTTTTGTATTGTTTCATTTATGTAAATTTATTTTATTTTTTATGTCTGTACTATTGTAAGTACTACTGCCACCAAGTGAAAACCCAATTGCAGTAATTAATAATAATAATAATATGAATAACAATTTGGTCTGAATTGTGTGTGATCGAAAAACTTTTGGCTACATAAAATTAATATTACTGAGTGTATTAAGTTTATATTTACCTTAAGTAAAACGGTATTGAAAATATATGAAGAGTGGAGTGATATTGCACATAATGATAGCATCAAATGTAATTTCCTAGACGGGATCAGTGTTGTAACTTGATGTTGGCAGGTAGAAGGACTACTGTCTTTCTTATCCTCCTCCTCTTCCCCTACTCCCACCGATGGAACCAGATATCATTTTGCGCAACGCTTCGCAAACTAGCGATTGCGTTTGGGTCTACGCTATAGTCTTTCCTGGACAAATTTCTTCCTCTGTGAAAAGAACTTTCACAAATAAATCGTACGCCCTGAAGCGTCACCATGGTCTTGGAAAAAACAGCCACATATTCCATTACATTACATCCGGCAGCAGCAGGCAAGCGGTAAGGCATCGTTCTGGCCATCAACCAGGGATCAGAGCCAACTCAGACCGAGAAAGAGCGATTCAAAACCACCTTACTAGCTCACAGGTGAATTTCTGAATAGCCCTCTTCCTCAGAGATGAATGCAGTGAACAGCCATTACGGTATAAGTAAAGAAGGCAGACGGAAATAAAGTAGAGTACAGAATCTGATGATATGCGGCTCGTAGATGAAGACGAATAGCTACAATATTATGAAGGATTAAGTTAAGAGAGCAATGAGTAACCAAGGAAACAATTATGTTGATAAGAACTAAATGTCAGAGTTACAAGTAGCTTTGAGGTAAAGCACAAGTAAGAAGATGGTTGGTAGTGAAGAGATGAGTATACATCTATATAAATGTGAAGATTACAGTCTTCTGGGTTATGAAGCTGTGTAAAAGGACCATAATCTTCATATTAACTGCTGTGAGGACTTAAAATTCTTATCACCGGATGTGCGTTCATTAAATGCCTTGTCAAATAACTACCAGTTCAGTTATAACCAGCTTACACTACCCCAGATTTAATAAAGCCCGAGAAGAACCCAAACGCTTGTGCTGTGTTGATGATAATGGTGGTGGTGCTAATGATGAACAGTGTAAAGTATGAAAATTTTGAAAATTGCGGCTATAATTTCTAGGGGAATATAATTAGGTCATAGTTGAGTATTGCGGAACGCAAGTAGTTAGACTGTAGAGCTAGACTACATCTTACGTCATTCTTGTCTCACTAGTTTTGTTGAAATTTGTGCTTATTTTTGTACATATATGAACACTTCTTTTTTTCTTAGTCTGACTTCTGCCAACCTGCTTATTGCAGGTGTAGTTTGTTTCACCTGACCACACTCAATGACACGAACTCACTCGGTAGAACTCGTCACCCGTTTCAGAGACACTCACAACAGAAAGACCTCAGCCCCAGCAAGCGGGAGACCAAAGACCTAGGCCTTAGACCGCACGGCCAGTACAATCGGTATATGTACATTTAGGCCTGTACAATGTTCACGTATTATCTGCTTTGTGTTCAATTGTACATAAATGTGGCACATAAGAAATGGGAATATGATTGGTGTAATCTGTTGTAATTATTTTATGGTAGCACTGCCACCCTGTGTTTGTAGTGAACATAGGATACTTTTTATGTATACTTTTCCTCTTCTTGACATAAGAGTTTGAGAAATTTGTGGGTGTAATATCAATGGTACGCTGGCTGCTTAACCTAACATTGACGGAGAGTCTCAGGCACATTCATAATGCACGGTTAATTGTCTGGAAGGAATTTATGTCGTACCATGTTTTGTTCCAAAAAATTCTATATTGCCCAAAAGACACAGAAGTGTTATATATTTAAGGATACTCTGTAAGATGTAATCTTATTCTCTGCATATTATACACCTTGTGTTGGTCTTCAAGTGGAGCTTAGAGTACTGTATAGTTATCGGGGTTTATCTGTGACCCTGTTGAGTTCTGTGCACATGGTTTGAACTTGAATGCATGCAGTGGGACAAGTTAGTGAGAAAAACACCAATTTTAAACCTTCGTTATTTGGAAATTATTTTGGTGCTTAATTTGTTCGGTTAATGTTAATGCAAACCAGAGCAGGACGTAAACAATGGTATCAAATAGTTCAGGCGTTAATCAAATATGAAGTCACGGAGATGAGGAAAATTGAAAAATATTGTACATTTTTGGACTACAAGGTACACAGGGCATAGTCCTTCAAATAGTGAAGGGCTGTGGTTGATCTTTGTGACTGGGCAGTATGTTTCTCTTTTTATGTGAGCGAACGTCGATTTTAAATAAGATAGTTGTCTGAGAGTGTTTTACGTAGATGAAAGTATACAGACAGGCGGAGAGAGGTAATTGATAGCTCTAAGACAGTTATGTCTAAGTTCTTAATTTTTGTGGGGAAGGAAATTTAAACCAGACTCATTCAGTCTAGATTTAATTAAAGAAGAAAACAAACTAGCGGACTGTATTGGACTGTGAGGACTGTCAGACTGCGTGTCAGTAGTAATTATATTAGTTTTGAGTTTTGTCGCTTGTTGTGTGATGCGATATTCTTGCCAACAGGTTGCTAATTTTACAGACCTCACTCACTTTTTCAGTCACTGGCAATCGGAGTAACAATTTTTACTCCACAGAGCTGTGGTGATCCGACTTCGATGCTGCTACTGTTGGCTGGGGGCCAGGTGTTACAACCTCGTGACTCAAACCTGAATGAGTTTATTGTGATGGGTTTAGTGAGGCGTTCATTTCGCCTTTGTAATCATTCCACTCTAATATTTATTCGCTCTTAAATATTTATGTTGTAAGGCGTCTGTTCAAAAAATGCAGTACATGAACATACATTGGTTAAATCGTGTCTGACTGCCCGTGGAGCACTCTAACCTTAACACGCTGACAGTCACTCATCCAGCCGAAAACTTCCCTCGCCCTTGAAGTATCCAGACGTTTTACCACCTTTTTTAAAAAATCCCGCCACTTGACCCTATTTTGAGTGCCATGAGGTACTGTCCACATCATCGCACTGTATTTTTGTAAAAGATCGCTTTTAATATTATCCTCCGACTTAGGCATTGTTCACCCAAGTCTTCTTTTACTTTCGTGCGGTCTGCCTAAGCTTTGTTCGCATATCTTATTTCTGCCATGTAGTATGCCTGTCTCGCCTATCTCGGCATCTTGCTTGTCATTGCCCTGGTGATTACTCCACGGATATCGATACAACTGTTTGTCACAGGCCTAAAATGAAATTTGTATCTTATCCTTTTACTATAATTCTATGTCACATGAAGCTCAAATCGGAATCTGTCACCCAGTCAAACAGCTTTAATCGCACCTTATATTGTTACATATGATACGAATTTCCCCTGAGACCTGAAATTAATTGTCCAAACAACTTTCGAAAAATCTGGGTTTAACCTATACTTAAGAAAATATTCGCAAGGTGTGCAATATATTTGTGCGTGTTGTTTAGTTTTGTGATAGCTTTACAACAATGGATATCATGTGGAACAAATGATTATCAAAGTTAGAGGAATCTGTATAGCATTAAGAAAAATATGTGCACCCACAATTGTTTCTTTCCCTGTATTTAATGGTAGTTCTTTAAAGTGTCTCATTTAACCAGGCTGCCAATTACTGAGGTCACATATTGTCCATTATAGATAAGTAAATACGTGTGATATATTGGTATAAAGATACAGATAGAGGAAAACCCAAGTACTCGGAGAAAAATCTGTCCCAGTTATAGGCTCGTATTTAGTAGAACTGTTAATAAATGCGTGTTAGCGTCAGTAGAATTTGGAGGTTATATTTACGAAAACTAAGTCATTATGTTTCGGTTTGTATTGTAATAGAACTGATTAGATATTGAGAACTTCCTAGAACATAAATTATGATACAATTAAAATAATTTTGGAGTTTTTTTTTCAAATTTTTCACTAACAGAATGTTGTATAATGATATTTCTAGTTCTGTCAAAAAGAACCATATGTCAAAATTGCTGGATCTTTTAAGGTATCATAAATTACTTTAAGCTTTAAAAGACGTAAATGCGCCACACATATTAAATAAGTTGTTAGTATTCCAAACGGAATTAATGACACCAATTGGCAGATTGTCATGAAACGTAGTATGAACATAATTAGGTTTGGAAAATTTATATTTCGTTCCTAATTTAGTGTTAACTATAACATTAAACTTGTAACACACGAATTTTGATGTTGAAGAATAATAGCATTAATAGGTATATGATCCTGATATTTTGTACTGTGGAGAAAGGTAGGCTGTTCTTACGAAAATAAAAAATAAAAATACATCTCCGGAAAAATGTTGGTTTTATGTCCATAAGTAATGAAGACTCTATGAAAAATCTGAATGAGTATTTTAATTTTACTTGTGATATTTTTACTTTGTAGTACGTAACTCTCAAATTTCAAGTTTCTTGGAATGTTACGCGGTAAATAGTGACGAGTAGAAATATCGTAATAATGTACCCCCTTAGGGTTAAGGAATTCCAACAGGAATGCTTTTACTTCTGAACTCTGGAGATGAAGTTAATACGATCCTTCGAAACGTCTGCCTGTCCGCATGGTAAAATATCTCAAACACTTGTATCGTGTCTGTACCGCTGAGAGAATCTCAGTGTTGCGTGTTACTGTTGGTTCCATTGGCGTAAAATAACCACCTTGAGATTTACGGGGATTGCTTGTACTTAGTTGAAAGATCTTTTTCGAGTTCATCAGTTAATAGATGAAGCAGGTGTTTTCCTTGACGACCAGTAATTCTTAGAAATCCTAACCAAATTCTGTACCGATCAATTAAGTTGTCAAACTGTCGGTGTCTCGAGGAATCGAGTACAGGTTTTCCCAATTACTGGTCTGGCTGCGCTGCACTTGGACTAGACCGTATACTTACCCCAATTTGTCACTTCAAAATTAATGGCTGCGGCTGTGTGTATTTATTTTTCGTCCGCTGGGGAGCGTACAAAAATGAACTACAGCGTGGAGACTGCGTTTGCACTGTACCTGTGAACAGACACCAGAATTACTTGATGATTCCTATTGCCGTTTTTATCGGATGTCACATAAAAGGTTCCCGAGTATACTGAAGTTGGTTTGTATAGTTAAAATATGATCCGTATTTTAGATGACGACAATATTCAATTTTGTAATCTTCTGAATTTCGGTTTATAATAATGTATTGATATGTTCAGGGAGTATCATTCATCATTTCTCCTCAGTTTTAGGCGCGTCCACGAAATTGCGAAAAGCGACTGTTAGCTTCGTCATGTCTGTCTGTCCGTCTGTTCTGCCGTACCTCCTCATGGGACAACTCGGCTACCACTGGACGGATTGAATGAAATTTAATATTTGATGATTTTTCGAAACACTGTCAAAAATATCATGTTTCTTTAAAATCTGACTAGAATAACGGTACTTTACATGAAGAAATATGTACATTTATAACAAGGTATGGCTGAATTCTTCTTGAATAAGAAATGTTGCAGACAAAAATGTAAGTGGAAATCAAAACACACATTTGGTGTTATTATTATTATTTACAGCAATTAAGTTTTCCTTACACTAGTACAGTCAAAATATATAAGAATAAAATATGCATAAACGTAACAAAACTAAAACAGTCCAAACAATACAAAACACAGTAAATACAAGTACACATGTTACCAAAACAATCACACAATTGTCCAAAAACCCACACATTACAAAACCCCAATATACACTCATCCACTCATTACAAAACGAGTTAAAACAACCACAGTACAAGAGACGCACCAAATGAAATAGTCACAATGCAATCAAGTACCCTCAGTATAGGGTCACTCTAATGTGCGTGGTACTTTTGTCCTCAAGAACTTCACCGTAATAAAGTTTTTCCAAAATCTTACCTTTAATGAGATAACGTGATAAAATATGGTACAGCCAGAGAGGACACGGAAGACAATTCAATAAGGTGCATGCGCGTTGCATGCTGGATAACTAAGGCTACCGACACGAACTCATACTATGTAATTCTCATTGCTTTTCCACGGCTGCAATGGTTACGCGAACGCACCTAACTGTTGCGTTTCTTTGTACATTGTCTGTCTTGTTTCTTTGCCCATGAATATACGTGTCAGATTTTTCGAGGTTATGGGGTTTAATTGTCCTGGATATTTCGTTTTAGTTCTATTTCAGACGTATTTATTTTTATTTGGCACTTCCTTATACTGCTGTCAGTAAGTGTTATACCCAACACAAAGAGTTTTATTTGTTTATAGTTAATGAAATAGGATTTAGAACATGCTGATACGGTTGCTCGCTCACACGATGAAGCTACCTTGAAGAGAGGAAGCAGCTCCTTTGATTTCGATTTGTACGTGTATGCCGTACTATAGAATGGAGCCTATAGCCGCGTTTCACTTTTTTATTTAACCTTCGTAAAATGCCTTGCATTGTACTGTCATGTTGTTGCAATTTTGAATTATATGATCATTAACCCAACACTTTGATCTGTTTTCATTTTGGTGTGTTTTTAGATGTAAATTCACAATACTATATTGTTCATACAATAAAACAAGCAAATGCACTGATGTAAATTTTTGTGCACACGATGTTTCATAACTCCGACATATTTCGAACTATCTTGATGATGTACAGGGAGTTACTGAACATCTATAAAACATAGATGGATTATTAAATACATTAAAATTTGTGCATAAAAAGTTTGTAGATACTATAAAATTTGTTTGTAGTGGTGTAGAATAGGTCTATAAAATGCAGAGATGGTAGTTTTATGGATTTTGACAATGGTTCATGTCAGAAGGATGTCAAATTTATGTTTTGATAGCCAACACGGTAATTCCCTGAAGATGACCAAGATAGATCGAAACATGTCGGAGTTATGACAAGTTGTGAGTGAAAAATATAATTTTAATATTAGTACATTAGTTGGTTTTATTGTGTGAATTGTTTATTAATGCATGAACATGTTGACTCCCAACAGGAGAAAGACATTCACCATTATGAAAACATTAAGGAAAAGATATAAAACAAGTGCTTCAATTTGGAAGAAAATTAACGTGTTTGTTTGTTTGTTTGTTACCAAAATATAAACTTGAACCACTGTAAAAACTACAAACTCCGCATCTTATGGCCAAGTTCTGTAATACTACCCATGAATTTTATAACCTACAAAAATTTTGTGCACAAATTTTAATGTATTTAATAGTCCATCTTTGTTTTCATACTCATGTATGCTTTATTGATGTTCAGTAAGTCTCTGAAAGTGATCAAGGTAGATCGAAATATTTTGGAGTTAAGACACGTTGTGTGTGAAAAATATAATTTTAACTTCAGTGCATTTGTAGGTTTTATTGTGCGAATTGTTTATTAATTCGTGGACGTGAGTAACTTATGATTAATACACTATTGTGTTTACTTTGATCTTATGTTTATGTATTCTACTTATGACGTGAGTGTAATGTGAAAGAAGTAGACGTACAAAAACAATTCATGTTGTACGACTAAAAAAATTCCGTAGGATGGACATGTTTAAAACTGAACTTTCAAGGATCGTATCCCTCTTCAGTCGTGTTAACAGAACTTGTGAAACAAGCCTGAGTGCTGCGATACATCTTGATTTAAAATAACGCCACCTTATTTAAAGTACATGTATATAGAGCTGTGGACCTTCAGTTATCGTGAGGTAAATAATATAGTGGATACAAAGCAAGCTGCATTAAATCCGTTCTTTGTAATGTGATAAGCCTACAGTACATTTCTAAGACAGATAGATGGATACATACATACGTCTGTGTACGAACCGTCCTTCTGAGCGTGCCTAATTATGCACGTTCTAAGTCAACGAAACAGATTTCTTTTGAAACGTAATGAAGAATTCAGCGGCCTTTTCAACCGTCTGTTTTGAACGCTGTTTTAGTGTGGCCCTGAATATTCATTCAGCTGGAAAAACTCAACACCAGCACATTAGACCTTCTCAGGAACATAAGGAATATTTTAGAGGGGAAATCGAATTTTTAATAGTACTCAGGTTTCCGAATGCAGCAGTCAGTGAAATTGTGAATGTAACGCCCTTCCGATGATTATGTTGTTTAGTTTCTCTTCACCAAACGTACAGCAAATACACTTATTTTGCAGTTATGAAATTCACTGATATTGAATGTAGCCCGCCCGCCTGCATATCCATTAGTTGATTACATCGTTACCGTAGAGGATGTCTCTGGGTTAACAACCGCTTTGTAATTGGAGTTGTATTGAGTAAGTCTTGAGACTTAGTGGAGATCGGTATGGTCATCGGTGAATTACAGGCTGAACTAACTCGTTGGAACAGAGTGTTCCTAGGGACATTAATGGCTACCTCGTAAGTGGAATTTTCTCTTTTGTATGTAACCCGAAGTAGATTAACATGTTTAAAGGTGAGCGTCACTGGTCACATCTTGAGCCAAACGAATCCAGTGTGAACCTCAAAGCCATAATTCTTCAAGTTCAGTTTTAATATTATCCTACAATATAAGCTGAAGTTCTCAAGGTCACATTATTCTGCGTTGTATGGTATGTGTATATATGTAGGTTTTAACTTTCGGAATATGTTTTGGTTATATTTTCAGATTCTAAATGGTAAAATTTGCCTGCTTAACTTCTCAAGAAAACTCTTCGGAATGGGATAAGAATACTGCTGTCCTTTGCAGGCTATGAAGGCATGTGGGGGGATCACTGAAGAAAGGGTAACTTTCACTTGTTGGTCGCTTCCCCCTCCCCCCTCCAGGGCTTAGGCACCTCTCTGTGGCCATTGAATAGGAAGTTGCACTTTGTAGAGAACAGGAAAATTTTTTGCTCTCTCTCAGAATCGAACAACGATTCTTTGATTTTACAGCACGTATATTAGTCATTAGGCTGTATTGGCTGCGCTGTCCTGGTTGCGTTGGTGTTAGTGATTACAAATTGTCTAAACTTTTAGTCAATAAGCTGTCACTACTAGAGAGCAGTGCCGTGGTTGTAGTAGTTTGATTGCCAACAAAATGCACCATAAGGCTGACTATAAACGTCTAATAAACAGACCTCTTATAGATATAAATGCACACATACGTAAATATATACATACTTAATAAGAGGGTCGGTGAAAAAAATGAGTTCAAAATGCATGTGTTGTGTTTTCTTTATTTTAAGTTCTAACGAGAACAGATTACTTGTGCTGCTATCACGCTTCTTATCTACACAGTGGCAACTAAGGCATTCGTCGTCTTGTGGGATGAGCTTTCTAACCCTTGAAAGAAGTCCGTGTAATGTATTGTCAGCTATAGTGTCGTATTGTTCCTCAAGATGTTTTAAATGCAGTACCTGACCATGGCTGGGAATAGGAGAGAAACATGTATTACAAATTGAAATTTAGTCATAAAGATTTGAGTTGTGAACGACGTAATGGGTTTGATGGCTGTACCATATCACAGTTATCTTATATAAGTTTCTTACTACGGAAGAAGCAACATTCATTTCTTTTCCTTGATGTTTCATTCCTGAAACTGTTGTTTCTTGTCGCCAAAAACTAAATGATAAATTCATTCTCCTTTCTTTTCCCTGTCGGTTTTTCATCTGAATGGTCAACTATTGTCAGCTGTTTTCAATTATTTGCACATGAATGATTATGGAATATTTTCGGAATCCTCTGCCGTGTTGCTGGTTGTTCAGTAATGACGCCACATCGAAAACGTCTTGTCTTGTTTGTCAATAGACAGATTGCGCTTGAAAAGTGGAAAAAATGAGATGCATCTCATTATTATTTCTAAGGCAAGGCATAAAAAGACCTCAAATTTCATATGGGGGCTTCGTGTAGGGGCCTAGTATGAAATGTGGTTTTTGTATGGCCCCTGAGGTTTCTTTAGAAATTCCGGTGATGCTACCGTGTACAGGAGATTATGGCATTTGTTACGTTTCCTGCATATTTTACTTGCAATATTTCATTCATTTCCCATAAACGAGAGAGAATCAGTTTACATCCTGAGCCATGACAAGAAAGATATATTTTTGTGTGATTTTTTTACCATTTTTTAAAAAATAAGTCACTAATAAATTCTTGGGCAATGAGCAGGTATACAGTTATCCACCATCCTTCAGATTTTAAACAAGGCAAAATAATGTTATTTCACACCTGAAATACGAATCTAGCGCTGATGTGTCTGTTTAATGGACAGCTGTTAATAGAAACCTTCATGTTATTTTCTGTGCCGCTGAGGGAAAATAAAGCTATTTTCACCTGTTTGAAGCGCAAAAAAATCTATATGTTTTGCTTGTTGTAATACTTACAAATTCTTTATGTTGTCCGCATAGGACCTTTGTAGTTCCCATGAAACAATAAGCAGTAATTAAATCCCTAAACAGTAGCCTGTTAATCGTTTGGCTTTTGTAGGTAGACTGAGGTAGTTACCGACTTTATAGGTATAATTTAGATAATTTTAGTCTCTGATGAGTTAATCTGGCGGAATTAAATTCTACTGTTTGCAGGAATTAGTAATGCGTTCACGGGTTAAAGTACTGAAGTAAAGCCAATATTATGGATGACTGTGATGCGGGAAATATGCCCGCTGTTCTTGAAAGTTACTTAGTTGATTTTTGTCAAGCTCAGTACGCCGACTGAGACAGGTGACCCGTTATATATTAGCTATTACACTGGAAGACACTCAGTTCCTCCGTCAGTTCCCTTGGCTATTGATGCCCAAATTACTCATCGTTATGCATACTTGAAGGTAGATAAACGTTTGAGGTGTTCACTGCGGTATTAATTCTGGTTTTAGTATTTTGTCTTGTGAGGCCATGTTCGGTGAGTACCAAACATTTGGATGGACGTTACCATCTTTTGATAAGATTACACGGCGTCGCGACCCACAAAATCGTGTCCTGAAGTCAGAGCTTTTCTGTTTATTGCATTTTCAGTTTCGAACCTCACTTTTAAAGGCCGGGTGCACAATTTATCTTATAGGAATATAAAACTGTGGCACCACAGGAAAGTTCTGTCGATAAAGGTGAGACTAAAGGATTCGAACTTCCGTTACATAGATTAAAATGCCTCAGTTTATATATAAAACGATGAAACTCGCCTGGCAGTTTTGTAAGTTAACAGACGTTATGTGAAGTGGCAATGTGTACACTAGCTAGAAGGTCAGTTTATATGATAGAAGGTTGAAAAAAGTATATAGGGACTGATCACGTTTGTTCATAACTTTGAAAAATTCTGTTGAAATGTTAGGATATTTAAGAATGAATTAAATAAGTAGTAACTACATTCATAACGAAATTAATGCAGGATAAATCAAGAAACGCTTTCAACCAGTAACTGCAGAATTGTCTTTCCGTCTGCTGTTTCAAAGGTAATTTTACCTGCTGTTTTGTGTAGATTTGGAACATCTAAGGCAATGAGTTAAATATATACATATAGAGGATATTGGAGATCTGCTGGTGTTGAAAATATTTAGAAAAAGAGGAAGTAACAAAACGATGGAAGAAATGGCGTAATTACTAGTTTGACAGTATGTTACTCAGCACTAAATATTATGGTGACGTAATGAAGGAAGATCGGATGGGTCATTTATCAGGCATACTGATGTTAAAAAATACAAAACCTTAGTGGAAAAATCCTTTAAAAGAACTAAACGTAGGTCACAGTATACTATTAAATTTGATCTTAAACAACACGTGAACTGGATTTATCTGTCTCAGGATAGTGTCCAGTGAAGGCCTGTTTAGGATACTCCAGTGAAACTCACCATGCCTTAAGGAACGGTGAATTTCTTGGCTAGATGAATAAACATCAACTTCCCCAAAAGGACTATGCTCCATGGAGTGAGTATGCCAGGAATTTAAGGACACGTGGCCCAGTCATAGGGTTGCAGTACTGGTATCCCTATTCGAATATCTTAATATATTCAGCACTTTAATTATTCCCGAAATTGTAAGTTTCAATATGCAGTTTCCAGATCACGTCCTGAAAGCCTATAGGTTTTGTGTCAAGATTTCTAGCAGTTATTTTTTGTATTCAGTGAATGGGAAAACTTATCCAGTCCATCTTGCAGTCACTCATCTGATTTCACTTACGAGCGCAATAATTAGTGTATGTATGCCCATACAGAATGCGAGAGACACCATAAACACTGCAGTATTGCCTGTAGGAATCTGTTGCTCACTCTGGTTTCCATATCCTTTGACAGGCTTGCTATTATGAGATTTGGTGTGTGTTCAGCCTTTGTGGTTATTGGCTGAACTGAGTGAAGCTGTTGAACGAGACTTGAAAGGAAAGTAAGCTTATGTATGAAGCTGAACACACAAGTTTAAGAACGTAGCTAATAGCTCCACTTAATTTAGTGGTAAAGTCAAAGTACAGAGTGAGGCCTTTTCCGCAGCTTTCCGGAGTTTGTAGAGAAACTGTGTGTTGTATTTATTGCTTATTTCATACAAGAAAAGTACAGAATTACTTTTCATCCAAACATCATCAGTAAACTTCTGGACGGAAGAACCTCTGTTCCATACCAGATATTTTTGAGTTGTTCAAGTGAAGGGAGATAAAATAGCCAGGACTTAAATCATACAAAGGAGATAGAAATTTGAACACACACATGTAGTAGGAAAACCAGCAAATAAGACACCAATCGGGGGACCAAGACGTAGACGAATGATAATACTAATTCCACCATAATAAAGTCAGGTGTGATGCGTGAAGTGAATTTGTCTAGCTCACGATAAGGCCCGGTTTCTAGCTGTTCTGGGCACGGCAACGGAGTTTTATGTTTCATAAAGCCGGAAAATTCGTTCATTACCCGAGCTATTGTTAGCTTGTCAAGTCCAACACTAATTCATTTAATTAACTGATATTAAAAATTCTATTTTGAAGCTTCTTAGCTAAAGCTCAGATCTGACAGTACTAATGTAACATGAGGCTTAGTCAATCACGTCCTGTCCTAATGTCAGTGTCAGTCGTATCGACTAGAAGTTCATCGTGCATCACAGTTACATTGTGCCTGAACATAGCCGTAGACAATATTATCTGTTTCTGTTTCATACTTAGATTTATACTGGGCTGTGTATGACATCAACAACTCATGATAGTTTTTGCCAAATATTGTATAATAAATTTCAGGTTAGGTTTTGGAGGTAAACTCTGTTGGGATGCTGTTTCCAGTGGTTTTTCCAATCACTGGTGTTTGTACTGTCCTTTGTCAATCTTGTTCCTCTACGATAGCAAAAGATTTTATTTTATTAAGGTGCCGAACAGTGCTAGAAAATGTTTCTGAGTCTTAATTTAGGAGGTCATGGAATAAAGGTGCCGCCAATTCATAGACGAATGGCCAAACAAGACGTTCATGCCAACCGTCTCCCCGAAAGTATACGCCGAGATGTGTAACACAGAACGATTAGACTCGCACAGCATTTATGTCACATGACGCTGCCTAGTAAAGCAACGTACGTATTTAAACATGCCATACGCAACCTCGTGGAAGGAACCTTGCAGCGTGGTCATGGCGCTTCTCCTTTCTGATGGATTGTACGTCAAAAATGGAAAGAGTAACCAAAACCTTTATTTACATAGAAGTGTTCCACTCTTTTATGCTTACATATATACATATACACGTGTGTGTATATGTATATATATATATATATATATATATATATATATATACACACACACACACACACACA
>Ga0123354_10001338_pt1 | contig 29514 bp, 26 predicted proteins | sample TergutLab28metaG_2_FD_97872 | JGI IMG/M metagenome (GOLD analysis project Ga0123354, IMG submission 97872) | Labiotermes labralis P4 segment gut microbial communities from Petit-Saut dam, French Guiana - Lab288 P4 | ecosystem: Host-associated > Arthropoda: Insects > Digestive system > Gut ... | reverse complement strand
TTACCCAGCTAGCGTCGCCGAACCTATTAAGGCGGCTGATCACGTGATGATTTTTAGCGGCAATTTAGGTAAGCAGGGCGGCAGAGCTACTTTGGTGCAGCTCGAGAAAATTCGCTTAATTAAAACGATCAATCCCACCGCCGAAATTGGTTGGGATGGTGGCGTGACGTTAAACAATGCGTTAAATATCGCTCGCGGTGGGGTAGATGTACTAAATGTTGGTAAAACAATTTCCAGTGCTGACAACCCGGCCAAGGTCTACCGCGAACTTACCGAACGTATTAGCCAGGGTGGAATTGTTTAATGGCAAATGTTGTTAAAGTTACAACGGTTGGTAGCGCTTTACAGAGTGTCTATTTATTAGACGATGGTGATAGCAATATATCCGCTGTTAATTACAGTGTCGATGGTGGTGGTGCCAATGCGGCTGTAACTTTGGCTCGCCAAGGTTTCGACACCAGTTTCATGGGGGTATTGGGCAACGACTTAGCAGCCCAGGCGGTAATCGATTTATTCGACACCGAAGGTATCGACATATCGAGCGTCAAACAGACTAACCGTTTGGGTACTGGCTATAAAGTGTTAATAGCCAATGTCGATTACACTAAATATGTCTATTCTGGCATTAGCACCGATTTTAGACTGTTAGATGTCGATGATTTAGCCCGTCTACAGCCCGACTGGATCTACATGGCTGATTTGTCGCAATCAGTCGATAAATTGCGCCAAATTGTCGATATGTGCGTAAAACTAAAAATCAAAATTATGTTAAACCCCGGCAAGAGCACTATTAGCATGGCAGCTAAAATTAAGCCACTGCTAGAAGATGTCGACGTATTACTGGTCGATAAAACCGAAGCTAGAGCGCTATTTAGCGGTAGTAGCCTAGAAGAACTAATCCATCACGCGGCCAGTTTAGTTAAAGTGGCTATTATCACCGACGCTGTTAATGGCTCGATCGCTACCGATGGCAAAACTTTGGTACGGGCTGGAATCTACGAAGATGTGCCAATAGTCGATCGCAGCGGCGCAGGGGATAGTTTTGGCGCCGGGTTTTTAAGCCAGTGGGCAAAAGGTAAAAGCCTCAAGGATTCAATCTGGTTCGCCAGTGCCAATGCCACAGCTGTCGTATCGAGTTTGGGTTCACAACAAGGTATCTTGCCACCAAAAAGTCAGTTGCATCATATGCCTATCGACGAGGTCGCCCTGTGAGCTATTTGGCAGATTTGCTAGGGGCGCACGAGCCACAATTTAGCCACACCCTAGCCCAAATCGAAAATCGTCATAACAATCCTAGCATAGATTTAAAATTAATTTCACACTTACGTAATGCCCACACCAGCTTGCTGCGTGATTTAAAACTCGACCCCAAAGATACCACTGCGCCAGAATTATACCAAGCACTAAATATCCGGTTCAAACGCGACGCCAGAGCCTGGCTAGATGATATTAGCCCCCTAGTGCCAAAGGTAACGGTAACACCCAACCTCGAACAGTTTGCCTTATCTATTGCCCAAAAACAAGCGGTAGAACTAGATGAAGACTTAGCCCAAGCTAGCACGGCCTTGGGCAAATTAATTCTAGATCACGACAGCCTAAGATTCTGGCAGCACCATTTGCTAACCGGGGTGTTATTAAAAGGCGAACTGGTTTCGGCAAATTTGTTCGACGTATACCACAATGCCACCCAAAAATTACCATTCGCTAACCGCCAAACTGGCTTTTTTAAAACTAGCCTAGTCGATGAATTAGTTAGTTGTTACCGCAACCACAAGCGTGATACAATAAAAGCATGCGGGTAAGTTGTTTCGGACTCGCTAGCTTTTTGTAAAAAGGAAATAAACATGCGTTATCAAATCTGTGTTTCGGGAGCGGCCAGTGGCGAAACTGTCAAAGAATCTCACGACAAAGCCTACGCTATCGGGCGTGAAATTGCTAAAAGTGGTCATACTTTAACCACCGGCGCCACGGTTGGCTTGCCATTATTCGCGGCGATGGGTTTTAAAAGTGTCAGGGGCGCCAAAGGTGTATCGGCCGGTTTTTCGCCAGCGTCAAGCTTGCGTGAACATGTCGAAGTTTATCGTTTACCAACGGTAGAATTTGATTACATTAATTTTACCGGCATGGCCTATGTGGGGCGTGACGTTCATTTGGTTAGGAGTTCGGATGCGGTTATAACCGTTGGCGGTCGCATGGGCAGCCTGCACGAATTTTCCACTGCCCTAGAAAGCCACAAAGTTTGCGGCGTATTACTAGAAAGTGGTGGTTTGGCCGATTATATCGAAGAATTACTCAACAATATTTGGGCACCGAACACAGATAATATTGTCTACGACAAAGATCCAGCTAAATTAGTTAATAAAGTAATTAAGAAACTTAATGAAAGCTATAAAGATTTTAAATTTAACGACGAAATCGGCGATGCGCTGGTTAGTCCTAAGCGCTACGGAGGGGGTTAAACTATGACGATTGCTCAACAATGGATGGATAATTTAAGTAACGATGGCTTAAGCATACAAGATGTCGAGTACACCCTGCATTATGCCCGCGATTTAACTAACGGCCTACGGATGCTTAAAGATTACCCACAGGGCGTCACAGTGTTCGGCTCGGCCAGGATTCAAGAGGGTAGTGTATTTTACGACACAGCCCGTAAACTTGGCCAACTAATGGCACAAAACAATCAGCCGGTTATTACCGGTGGTGGGCCAGGTATTATGGAAGCTGCTAACCGCGGCGCGTTCGAAGCTGGCGGTATATCAATCGGGCTTAATATCGAGCTACCCCACGAACAATTTATCAACCATTATGTCACTGATAGTATGAATTTTGAATATTTCTTTGCCCGAAAAGTTATGCTAGTCATGAGCGCCAAAGCTTATGTTTATATGCCAGGTGGGTTTGGCACCATAGACGAGTTAGGCGAAATTTTGGTATTGATGCAAGAAGGTAAAATGCCCAAAACTCCAATCTTTTTAGTGGGGCAGAGCTTTTGGCAGCCATTAGACGATTTCTTTAAGGCCAAAATGGAAGAAGCCAATGGCTTGATTGCACCAGGCGATCGTAATATATATAAAATCACCAACGATTTAGACGAAATAGTCACAACCGTTAATCAGTTAGATGTTAACAACACCAGTGATGTAATGCAAGCCTATCTAGAACGTGGTAAAGTCCTGCGTCACACTTAAGCAACACAAAACAACCCCGATCCACATCGATTATGGCCAGTATAGCACACTGCTTATGCTTTGTCAAGCAGCAAAGCCTAAATCTTATGGAATCCGCTCAATAATTATTTGTATAATCATCCAAATCAGAGAAAAACTCGCAATTGCTATTAGAACAATACCCGCAACTCGGTTAGTTGTTTTTTGTTTAGCAGTTATATCAATACGCTGATCAGCTGGTGCGATATTGCTAGCAGCGTCATTAGCTCGACTATCTTGGTATCGGCTTAGGTTGTTCCCTAAAGTATTAAAGATGGTCGTAGTGTTTTTAAGAAAAGTCGTAAAAGTAGCTGGCTGCTTAAATAAGTCTGCTTGACCATAAACGTATAGATAGTTGTCGATTAGCTCAAAATTATAGACAGTTCCAACGTCCATCATTATACTCATAATATCTGGAGTCAACAGTTCTCGAACGTCAATTTGCGTTTCATCAGGCGTGTAAACTTTAAAGAAACTACCAAAGTTACCCTCGAGTTCGATCGGCTTAACTTGTGTGCCAAAAATATTAGAATCTCTAACACGGTTAAAAATACTGATGCCAGAAATGTCATCACTATTGCGGTTGCTGTTAATGATGACATGCGGATAATTACGCGGTAATTGGAACTGGATAAAACTAATACCTAATTTGTGCGCGTTTGCCCTATAGCCTTCTATCCAGTAATAGTTAGCGATTTTGGTGGTGTCGTTTAAACTAATAAGGTTAGCCAGTTGACCAGTGTCGCTGATTTTAAAGAGTAATCCGGGAAAAGTGCGAGTGTCACATAACGGTAGATAAGGTAGTTGGTTTGTTTGCGCAAAAAGATAACGCTGCGCGGCAACCGTAAAAAAATTACGGCCAAGGGCTTTATAGACAATAAATGCGGCGATTATAGCGAAAATTATCACAAAACTGGCTATTAAACGAGTTACCAATTGGGTTTCTGGCATCACAATCAATGCTAGGCTTGGTATGAAAATAAATAAAAGTAATAAAACAATAATGTAAAATGTGCCGCTTTTAAAGATTAGCGACTGCATAAATTTTGTCTGAGTCTTAAGTTGTTTGATCTGTTCAGCACTAAACTGTTTCGGTGATGGGTTGGCGATCAGCGGACTAAAGTCTAATTGTGGGATTTGTTCCATAAGCTTAGTATAATATAAAGTATGGCAAAATTTAAATTAGTTACCAAATACCAGCCAACTGGCGATCAACCAGAAGCTATCAAAGCCCTAAATGCTGGACTTGCGGCCGGTAAAAAAGAGCAAGTACTGCTAGGTGTTACTGGTAGCGGTAAAACTTTCACCATGGCTAACGTCATTGCTACGCAAAATAAACCGACTCTGGTATTGGTGCACAACAAAACTCTAGCGGCGCAGTTGTTTAGTGAATTTAAAGAATTTTTTCCGCACAACGCGGTGCATTATTTTGTTAGCTATTTTGATTATTACCAGCCCGAAGCTTACATTGCCAGTAGCGACACTTACATCGAAAAAGACAGCCAAATTAACGACGAAATTGATCGGTTGCGGCATGCGGCTACAGCATCTTTGCTGACCCGTCGTGATGTGATTATTGTGGCCAGTGTGTCGTGCATTTATGGTATCGGCAGTCCCGAAGATTACGCCGAAATGTCAATTAGTTTAAAAGTTGGCCAAAGTTACAAGCGCGATAAATTTATTCGTCACTTAACCGATATCCAATACCATCGTAATGATTTTGATTTTGCCCGCGGCGTGTTTCGAGTGAAAGGCGACACGATTGACGTCATTCCGGCTGGTGGCGATCAGGCTTACCGCATAGAATTTGATTTTGACACGATTAGTCGTATCACGGTGATTAATTCGCTGACGGGTGAAATTATTGATAAACCAAAATCAGTGCGGATTTTTCCGGGTAGCCATTTTGCCACACCACGTAAAACATTAGAACATGCCCTGGGGCAGATTCGTCAGGAATTCGAACAACGGTTAAAATACTTTGAAAGTCGTGGCCAGCTGCTCGAAGCCCAGCGCCTGGCTCAGCGCACTAAATATGATCTAGAAATTATGGAAGAAACCGGGTTTGTAAAAGGTATCGAAAATTACAGTCGCTATTTGACCAACCGCGAACCAGGCGAACAACCAGCTACATTATTGGACTTTTTCCCGGATGATTTTTTGATGATGATTGACGAATCACATATGACGCTACCCCAAGTGCGTGGCATGTATCATGGCGATAGAGCGCGCAAAGAAGTGCTGATTGAATATGGTTTTAGACTGCCCAGCGCGCTCGATAACCGCCCGCTAACTTTTGGCGAATTTGCTAATCACATTAACCAAGTGGTTTACGTGTCGGCCACACCAGGCGAATACGAACTAGGACGTAGTGGCGAACCAATCCAGCAGGTGATCCGTCCGACTGGTTTATTAGACCCCAAAATCGAAGTTCGGCCAACCAAAAATCAAATTGATGATTTGGTGGCAGAGATCCAGCAACATACCAATTTGGGGCAGCGCGTGCTGGTTACCACGCTTACTAAACGCATGGCCGAAGATTTAAGCGCTTACCTAAAAGAGCTTGATATTAAAACGGCTTATTTGCACAGCGATATTGATACCCTAGAGCGCAGCGATATTCTAAAGGATTTACGCGAAGGCGTGTACGATGTGTTGGTTGGGATTAACCTACTGCGTGAAGGTTTGGATCTGCCCGAAGTCAGTTTAGTGGCGATTATCGACGCCGACAAAGAAGGTTTTTTACGCAGCGAGCAAGCACTAATTCAAACCATCGGCCGCGCCGCCCGGCATGAAAAAGGTAAGGTCATAATGTATGCCGATGTTATAACCGGATCGATGAAAACCGCGATTGAAGAAACCAATCGCCGGCGCAAAATTCAAAATGATTATAATAAACAGCACGGTATTACACCGCGCAGTATTCAAACGGCCGTAAAAGAAGGTTTACGAGCTATTATTCCGCAAAAAGAAGACACCAGTAAAAAGTTGAATTTAAACAAAATTCCCAAAGATGAATACCCGGGGCTAGTGTTAGATTTAACCAGCCAAATGGAACTAGCCGCTGCCAATTTAGAATTCGAAAAAGCCGCACAGCTACGTGACACAATCGCACAAATTCAAAAGAAACTGGGATAGTCATTACAACATAAAACCGCTCGTTGCAACGTCCGTCATTGCAAACGGGTAAAATGTGGTGTAATATGCAAAAACCTACCCGAAATAGGGTAGGTTTTTGTGGTTATACAAAGGCGGCAGTTTAGCTGGCTTGATCAAAATCAGTAATCTCATCTAAAACTGGGCGCAAACGATAAGTACGACGGCCAGAATTCAGATGATCAACGATCATCTTGTATAGTTCATCGTGCGGTTGGCTGGACTGGCTGTTTTTAATGATTCCTCTAACAGTCGGATCCATCAAGTTAAATTGCTTTAACTTTCGTCGTAAACTGACTTCCACAAAAAGCTCCTGTTGCTTCCAGAAGTTCTGGTGGTCGGACAAGACCTTGGCCAAGGTCGTTAAAAACAGCGCCTTGATATGAACAGCTTCTCTGACGTAAGTAATGTTGCGAATATCCCAACATTCATCAACCAGATCGAAAAAGTAGACAATATTCTTGCGGAATTGAATAGAATGTCCGAATTCCTCATAGATCTTATCTGCTGCCAGAGCCATTTCACGAGCTCCGTGCATACTATAGCTGCCAACCTGTTTGTGCAGATAAAGCGCCGCCCGTACTAAAGCAGTTGAACGAATAAGTTCACCGACCTTCATGTTCTGATTCCAGCAAACTTTATGATATAACACAAAGTTTTCATCGTTAGTGATATTGAATAATACGTTCATCCCCGGATATTTCTCTACGCTATTACGTAGTAGGATATCAGGGGCGACTCTGGTTTGAGTACTATTTAAGATCTCGAACCGATCAACTTCCCACGCACGATTTTTTCCCATGTGGAGCAAAACACCCAACGATGGGTCACAGTTACCACTGGATGCAACATCCATGGCTGCTGATAATCGTTGCTGGCCGTCAACTACAAACACTGGATCTTTTAAGATTACAGTGTGGTCGTCAACAGCTTCCCACTCTTCACCACGCATACTGGCATCAATGTCGGGAACAGTTTCGCCTTGTCTCATGGCTTCGGCTAGTTTGCTGATTTTAGTCTCTGTGAGCTCCTCGCGCTGATAGCTGCGGTCAACTTGCAAGTTCATCAGGCTATCACGATGAATTACACCCCTTAGTACCACTTCGCCGTTGCGTTCGATAAGCGACGCCGAAATAATGGTAATTGGTTCGGATTTGTCATTCATTTCCTTGCTTGGTTTGGCGCTTCCGTTTTTGTTCATGCTGAACCTCCTTAAGATAGTGCCAATCCCCATTTAGCTAAAATACCCTTTGTATTTTGACCAACTAAGATGGGGGGGGGTGCACAATTATCGATATTATGAACCTCCACCCTATCTCAGGGGTCAAATTACCACATTAAAGAACAACCAGAATATTACCACTGGCCTATATAGCATATTAGCACAGATATATGTTAAAGTCAATAGCTAAAGCATATAATAGATGCCTATGACGTTTCCAATCGGCTTTCAAGGAATGGCCTTGAAATTAGTTTTTGTAGCCTTCGGCCTGTAGTTCAAACATTTCACGGTACAAACCGTCGTTTTTCATTAACTGGTGGTGGGTGCCGCGTTCAATAATTTGGCCTTCGTCTAGTACAATAATATGGCGAGCTTTACGCACGGTTGAAAAACGATGTGAAATTATAATTGTCGTGTGATTGGCGTGTTGATCCATGATCTCTTTAAAAATATGGTATTCAGCCTTGGCATCAACCGCCGAGGTTGGCTCGTCTAAAATTAACACATTGGCATCGCGGAAAAACCCGCGCGCCAGAGCTAATCGCTGCCACTGGCCGCCTGATAAATCAGCGCTAAAATCTTTGTCAAAATCCTTGCTCAAGATTTGTTTAAAACCTTTTGGCAAATGGGTTGATAAATCACCTAAGCCAGCTCTATCTAGGGCGCGCTGCAAAGCTGTTGGCTCAGGCTTTTTAGCAATATCACCAAACCAAATATTATCGGCTAAACTGGCGAAATTATAGTTAATATAATCCTGAAACAGCGTGCCGAATTGTTGGAACAACGACGTTCGATCAATCTGCTCAATCGGTATATCGTTAATTAAAATCTGGCCACTTTTTGGTTTATAAAACCCCATTAGCAGTTTTACTAACGTTGTTTTGCCAGCGCCATTTTCGCCGACGATTGCCAAACTTTCACCAGGTTCAATAGTAAATGTTATATTTTTCAGTACCAGGTTATCGTTATTGGGGTAGCTAAATGACACATCGCGGAATTCTAAACGTGGCACTTTGCCTGGCTCTAGCTTTACACCGCCAGCCGCGATTTCAGTCTCGTTCATAAAAGTGGTAAAATCGTTAGCTTTTACCAGGTCGCTATTAACTCGTCCAAATAATCTAAAAAATGATTCGGCCGAACCGCTAAGTTGCGACAGCAACGCATTGATTGTTACAAATTCACCAATTGGCATTTTGCCAAAAACAATTTTTATTGTTATATAACCAAGCGCACCGTAGCGCACTATCTGCTCCAACGAAGCCGTAGCGAGCTTAGGTTTTAGCATTTTACGATCAAACGTCAAATCGGCTTCTTGGGCAAGTCGGTAGTCACGATTAGCTTCTTTAATGAAATAATCAGTTAGCCCGTTTTGCTGTATCTGTTGTGATGTAGTTGGCAGAGTTAACAGATCAAACATCCGCCAAGCCCGACGACGATGGGTCGAAAACTGGCGCCAATGTGCGGTTTGATTGCGAAAACGCAAAAAATCGATTACAACGTAGGGCACTGTCACCAAAACTACGATAATTGCCAATGGCGTCGAAACCATCAACATGACTATAAACGCTGTGAAAAAGGCGATCAGAGCACTTACCATATCTGTCACAGCAGTGGTGATCCAGCGCACGCTGTTGCCATAATCTTGGACACGTTCAAACCGGTCGGCAAAATCTTTATTTTCACGCACTTCGAGCGGGATTGAGGCATATTTGGTGGCAATTAACTTGCTGACATACAAATTAGTGTTATAAATAGCATTGTCGGTGATGATTTGCGACCAGTTGTCCAAAATAGTAGTTAGTACAGAAATGGCCATTAAAGCCGCGATTAGTTCGAAAATCGGCCAAACTACATGTGTGCTAATGGCGGTCACTATGGCATTTAGCAACATACCAGATAGCACAGCCGAAATAGCCGGTGTTACTGCATGAATAATCTGCACTACGGCATTCAGTATAAAATCTTTTCGGCCGGTTTTAAGTGATAACGACAGCGTTAATTTAATCGCACTAAACGCTTCGTGCGGTGAAAATTTAATCGAGTTGTTCTCGGGCTTAGCCATAAATGTATTTTAGCTTAAAAATACTGAGTATAAAAGTTACAATATCTACCTCTTAGAATATTAGATTATGCTACAATGGACAGGTATGGTAAAAATTAGTGACGACGAGCTAGCACACCTAGCCACTTTAAGTAACATTACCTTAAATCCTGACGAAGCCGCAGGCCTAAAAGCTGATTTAGAAAACATTGTTGGTTATATTGATTTATTAGGCGAACTAGACGTTCAGGGTGTTGAGCCAACTTATCAGACGGTTGATTTACAGAATGTGTGGCGCGCCGATGAAGTTATTAATTATGGCATTAGCCGCGAGCAGTTGATTAATTTAGCACACGAACAATTAGACGGCCAAGTAAAAGTCCCGAAGGTATTATGAAAAAGCCGCCCGTAACTTACGCTTTTATTGATAGCCAGAATTTAAATCTTGGTGTACGTAGTCAAGGATGGCATGTTGATTATCGCCGGCTGCGGCTGTATTTGAAAAACCGCTATAACGTGCAGCGAGCTTTCATGTTCATCGGTTATGTTGGAAATAACGTTGAACTCTATGCTTCTTTGGTAGCAGCTGGGTTTGAACTAATTTATAAACCGACTGTGGCATATCGTGCTAGCGGCAAACTGACCCATAAAGGTAATGTCGATGCTGAACTAGTTCTATGGGCATCTGCTAAGGTAATTAACGAATACGATCAAGCAATAATAATTAGTGCCGATGGCGACTTCCGTTGCTTATATGAATATTTGAACGAAAAGAGTAAATTACGGTTAATAATTTCGCCTAGCCAGCGTTTTTCACACCTTCTTTCGCCGTTTAAAGAAAAAGTAGTGCGAATTAGCCGTTTACGTGGTGTTTTAGAATACAAAAAACAACCTACAAAAAGAAACCAGCCCAAGCGGTCGGTCGAAACCTTAGGCCGGGCTGGCCATAACATCGCGCATCGGCGGTCGGTCGAAACCTTAGGCTTATCGCGACATGGTGATGATAATTCTAGTATAGCAAAGTCAAGCCAGAAAGTCAATAAGGGTAAGCGAAAATGAGTGAAATCATTGATATTACTGAAAGAGTCAGATCTGGTAAAACTACCGCGGTAGCCGAAGTTAAAGCGGCTTTAGCTAGGGCTAAACAGCACGAAGACCACCACGCTTTTATTAGTATGCTAGAAAAACAGGCGTTAAAGAAAGCGGCTCAAATCGATAAAAAAATCGCTGAGATTCTCTCACGTCATCCTGAACTTGTTTCAGGATCTAGCAAAGACAAGAATCAGATCCTGAAACAAGTTCAGGATGACATCACTAATGAAGTTGGCCGGTTGGCCGGTGTGCCGTACGCGTTAAAAGATAACTTTTTATCAACTGATGGCCATACCACGGCCGCAGCTAAAATGTTGGAAAATTTTAGTTCACCGTTAACCGCGACTTGCGTAAAAAAAATTGAGGCCGAAGGCGCAATTTGCATTGGCCGGACTAATTTAGACGCTTACGCGCATGGCAGCAGTACCGAAAACTCTTACTTTGGGCCGACCAAAAATGCGTTCGATAAAACTCGCGTGGCCGGTGGTTCGTCCGGTGGTTCGGCGGTGGCGGTTGGTTTAGGCATTGTACCGTTCGCACTCGGTAGTGATACTGGCGGTTCGATTCGCCAGCCAGCCAGTTTTAACAACGTGGTCGGTATTAAGCCGACTTATGGCATGGTTAGCCGGTTTGGCGTGGTGGCGATGGCTAGCAGCACCGACAGTATGGGCGTGCTAGCTGATAGCGTGGCGGATGCCGAAATCGTGATGGATATTATGGCCGGCCAAGACGAACGCGATGGCACTACTTGGCCGGATTATTTTTTGCAAGGTAAACCCTTGCAAGGTCAAGCAGATACAGGGGTTAAAGCTATAATTTTTGATATTGGTGATGTCCTGATAAGCGATTATTTGTGCGCTTTATATAATAAATATCCTAAATATCATGATAAGATTCAGGCTAGTTATAAACCATTCCATCGGGGGGATTTGACATTATCGCAGTATTCTAAAGTCGTCGCTAACATCGTCAATGATACTCAGAACAATGTTGTAAAGTTGTTCCAAGAAATCAGGCCATTATTAAAACGTGACGAAGAATTATTTGCAGCCATCGAACAATGGAAAAAAAGTTATCTAATTGGCGTACTTTCAAATATAGGCGATGGCGTGTTCGAAAATATCTTCACACCAGCAGAGATAAAAAAATATTTTGATAATGTTGTTCTATCCTATCAAGAAAAACTGGCTAAACCTGATGCCGAGATTTATAAATTAGCCGCCAAACGCCTTGGTGTGAAGCCCAACGAGTGTGTGTTTGTTGATAATTTGCAACGCAACATGATTGCAGCGAAAGATGTTGGTATGCAAGGCGTTTTATTTAGCGATACGAAAGACGCTATTGCGGATATAAATCAGATCTTAAAACAAGTTCAGGATGACGAACCTAGCAAAAAGTTCAAAATCGGGGTGATTAAAGAATGTATCAACGATAAAGTTGATGATGGCGTAGCCAAGCAAGTGCAGCAAGTGATTCAAAAGCTTAAAAAACAAGGCCACACGGTAGAAGAAGTTAGTCTGCCAATGTATAAATACGCGCTGGCAATTTATTACATTGTTGTACCGGCGGAGGTTTGTTCTAATCTTGGCCGCTATGACGGTATAAGGTATGGTTATTTTGATGACAGCGCCAAAACTTTAGATCAAGTTTACGGCACTAATCGTAATATTGGTTTTATGCCCGAAAACAAACGCCGCATCATGATTGGCAACTATGTATTAAGCAGCGGATTTTTTGACGCTTATTATCTAAAAGCGCAAAAAGCTCGTACTCTGTTGATCCAGGATTTTAACAAGGCTTTTGCTAAATTTGACGCACTTATAAGCCCAGTTTCACCAACGCCAGCCTTTAAATTGGGCAGCAAAACCAACGACCCAGTGCAAATGTATCTAGAGGATATTATGAGCGTGCCGGCTAGCCTGGCCGGTCTGCCAGCCTATAGCATTCCGGCTGGCAAAACCAGTGCCGGCTTGCCGGTTGGCGTACAGATAATTGGGCAAAAAAAGGCTGATAGTTTGCTATTTGAGTTAGCTAAAGAAATTGAAAAATGAAAAAAGATTATGATGCCTGGAATAAGGTGAAGAAAACACTCGAAAAACGTGAATTTATCCCAGAGTTTAATGAGCGCGATGTTTGGTGGTGTCATATTGGTACTAACCTTGGTTTTGAGGCAGATGGCAAACATAGTCCATTTGAACGGCCAGTTTTGGTATTGAGAAAATACAATAAAGAACTTTTTTTTGGCTTACCGCTAACATCTGTTAATAAAAACAACCAATATTATTTTCAGCTGACAGCCGCTAAAGTACGTGGTGCAGTCATGTTATCACAAGGCAGGGTTCTAAGTGGTAAACGCATGAGTCGTAAGATGTATCGTTTAGATGGAGATATATTTTTAGAAATAATTGCTACACATGAAAAATTATTCCACAAAACTACTAAAATTGTGCCAAAAAAGTCGAAAGCCCCGCTAAAAGCAGGGCAATCTCGGGCGCCGTTTGGCGATTTGTACCATAATTATAGCAAACCAAAAGCACAAAGTCAACCCCAAAAAATAAAGGGTAAGGAATAATTATGGTAAAATTTAAACTAAAGGAGGCTGAGTGAGTACATCATTAATATTTTTTGTAGTGGCAATTATAATCGTTGGGATTTTACTATTTTTGATGGTATCGGTTACTAAAAGTAAAGGGGTGGCGCTAAATCGCGAAGATTACCAAACTAATTGGCTAAATATTGAACAAGGTGTCGACCGGGACAACCCGCCAACCTATAAAATTGCGATTTTAGAAGCCGATAAGTTAGTCGACAAAGCGTTAAGGGAACTTGGCGTGCCTGGTAATACTTTTGCCGATCGGCTTAAAAAATCTGGCAACAGGTTCAGTAGTACGCAATCTTTGTGGCACGCTCACAAATTACGCAACCAAATTGCTCACGAAGCCGGGTTTAATGTTAATTACGAACAGACTCAGCGCGCTCTTGGTAGTTTTAAACAGGCATTGAAGGATCTTGGTGCAGTATGATCACTAAAGAACAATTAAATAAGTACGAAATGACGATTGGCATTGAGTGCCACGTGCAGCTCAATACCAAAACTAAGTTATTTAGTGGTGCGGACAATGATGCTCGGGACAAACAACCAAACGCAGTTGTCAGTCCGATAGATTATGCCCTGCCTGGTATGCTACCGGTGTTAAATCAAGCTGCTGTAAAAAAAGCCATATTAGCTGGTTTTGCTCTGCAATCTACAATTAATAACACTAGCCGATTCGATCGCAAACATTATTATTACCCAGATCTGCCCAAAGCTTACCAAATTTCGCAACTGTACCAGCCAATTATTGGATCTGGAAAGGTTACTGTTGTAGATCCTACAACAGGCAAAGAAACAACTATCCGGATTGAGCATGCTCACCTAGAAGAAGACGCTGGTAAGTTAACCCACTATAGTGGTTATAGCCTGGTGGATTTAAACCGTTGTGGCACGCCGCTAATCGAAATTGTATCACAGCCTGATATTCATTCCGCCGCCGTAGCGCGGGCATACGTTACCGAACTGCACCGCTTGATGACTTTTGCTGGTGTGACGAACGGTGATTTATACCAGGGTAACATGCGGTTTGACGTTAATATTTCGGCCGCTAAAAAAGATGCCAAAGAACTTGGTGTACGCAGTGAAACTAAAAATCTGAATTCGTTTAAAAGTGTGGAAAGAACCGCTGAATATGAATTTAAACGTCAGGTAGAATTATTAGAAGCTGGTAAGCCGGTCAAACAAGAAACCCGCGGCTGGGATGAAGCCAAGCAAAAAACTGTGACGCAACGCAGCAAAGAAGAAGCCAATGACTACCGCTACATGCCAGATCCTGACATCCCACCGGTAGTGTTAACAGATGAGTTTATCTGGCAAATCGGCCAAACTCTGCCGGCTATGCCCAACGAATATCGCGCCAAATGGCAGCAGCTGAAATTAGACCATTCAGTAACCGAAGCATTGCTAAATAACCAGCAGCTAGCAATCAAACTAACCAAAGTTCTAGAACTTTCAGATGCCAAAACTACCACTCGGGTGGCACACTGGTTCACTTTAGCTTTAAGTACCGATACAGAAGTAGATGACGTACAGTTGGCTAAAGTCCCACCCGAATATTTGGTTGAATTGTCCAATATGGCCGGCGATAATAAATTAAGTTCAACCAGCGCCAAAGAGGTTTTCTTAAAACTAGATGGCACAAGAGCCCCCTTGGAATTAGCTAAAGAAATGAACTTGTTGCAAGTTAGTGATACCGACGCCATTGCCAAAATCGTTGATACGGTACTAGCCGCGCCAGAATCCGCCCAGGCAGTGGCTGATATCAAAGCCGGCCAAGACAAAGCAATTGGTTTTTTGGTCGGCCAGGTGATGAAGTTATCCAAAGGCCAGGCCAACCCTGGGCTAGCCCAAGAACTAATCCGCGAGAGAGTAAAATAGGTGTCAAACAATAATTCTAAAACGTATACTTATGAAGAACGCTCGCCTAGTAATATTAGGGTTAGGAAGTTAGTAGGCTGGCTGTTAATTATATTGGGTATAGGCGGCTGTTACTTCTGGGTGTGGCCGATGATTAAACCACCGTCGAACTTTAGCTTTTCAGGGTCAATATGTATTGATATTTGCGATGATGTCGGTTTTAGTGGACATATTATTTTCGATGTCATTGTTATAGCAATGTATGGTTTATGGATTCCGCCATTATTGGTCATAATTGGTGTTATGTTGCACGTTAGGTCTAACCGTCCTAAAATAAGAAGAATGCGTTCGCCGCCATTTGGCCAGCCGATGCCACCAGTATTATAAATTAAGGGGATGTTATAAATAGACAAGACAGACTTGTTCATTTTGCCGCTATGCTTTATTAGAAAATAGGGCAAAATACTTGACAAAACGTAAGTAGTTTGATATAATTGCAATGTAGGGTTGTAAAATACCTTATGTACAGAGATAGTTTAATATACTAAGTTAATTACATAGCAATCTTACTCTGTAATTACAGAGTTCTTTGTGTTTTGGTGCACAAAGAACTAGCAATTATTAATCGTCTAGTACCTTAATAACACTTGCATACTGCTAAAAACGGGATCATATGTTGCTACAAGATGTCGAACAATCCGTCAAGCTCGCTAATTATGAGCGAACACCCATGGACTGTTCGATAACCAGTATCGAACACATAGTACTGCTCGGAGTGAATTCATGTCGGGATCTAAGCTGGTACAAATTCAAATGCTCAGTGTAGGGCGATAAAAGAAAGGAAGACACTATGAGTATCATCGAAGCGAGAACGTCCGGGACAGAAGTCGATAAGTATGAAGGGGAAAAGATTGATACCAGCGTAAAAGAACTACTACATTTGGCAGAGGGACTTGTCATTATGAAGTCCATGCTGGAAAGTGCAAATGATGACGGTTTTGATAGAATTGCTGGCGAACGGTTAGATTTTGGTACTCTAAGGTATCCGAATGGTCCTTTCGACCAAAAAAGCGATATATCTAAGCTTCAGTGCGAAGTTAACAGGGCTCATGAGGCTTTATGTAATGCAGTTGGTAAAGATCGCTATGATTCGTACATACCCGCGAGCAACGAAGCGCTCATTAAGTTTTACAAAGCCCGGCTTGGTAAATCATTTATAGCCCAGCTCTCTAAGTAAGTGTTAAAAGCCCCGCAGTCTATTTCATGGAGTGCGGGGCTTTCTGCATTTAGCTCGGATGTATAAAAGACAGTCTTTGGGGGATCGCTGATTAAAGTCATAATTAAAGCGCAAAAAAGGTTGACTTTATAACGAAAGTTATGTATCGTAATTAAAGTAGGCTGCGAGAGCATCTTACGTATTAGGGGTGGCGAGATAGTAATTTGTGATACAGAACGACTTTCGCTCTGTATATACAGAGCTTTTTTATGCAATAAAAAGCTCTGTATATACAGAGCTTTTTTATGCAATAAAAAGCTCTAGCTTTCGTTACCTGGTTCTTTTCTAATTCGCATGTTGCAATAAATAGTTTGCCCGTCATGATTGGCGATTTTTTAAAAGTCGCTAGCCACGATGGGCAGACACAAGGGCTGCCCACGTGATCCGACTTGATCGGAGAAAAACGGAGGTAGCAAAATGGCAAAAGACAAGATGACACAACAGGAAATGGCGGCGGTGTTGACGGCTGATATGCTGGCGGCGCTCAAAGAAGCGACTCAAGATTTGGCGCGTCAAAACGCTGAATTGCAGTCACTGGATCATTGGATTAAGCAGGGCGGTGACGAAGTCGACCTTGATGAGCTCAAGACCGTTTGGATGCTTTATTGGATAAAGAGCACACGATACGGATGCAGGTTGATGATGAGACTTACGTAGAAGTACCCGCACCCGCTGAGCTTCATAAGATCTGTTAGTCTCTAATCTTCATGTTCTTGCAACATGCGAAAAGTCCCCGCGGTCGTTTGATCGCGGGGCTTTTCGTTGTTTACTACTTCAGGGAGAGGCCTTGCAATAATTGCAAGGCCTCTCCCTGTTTTGTGTTAATATAGAAATATGAATTACAAATTACCAACTAAAGCCATAATTTGTGCAGCCGGTTTAGGCACGCGGTTTTTACCGTTTACTAAAGCCACACCCAAAGAAATGCTGCCAATTATCGATAAGCCAGTGTTGCAACTAATTGTCGAAGAAGCTGTAGCAGCCGGTGTAACAGATATAATTTTAGTCTCGGGCGTTGCCAAGCGGCCGATGGAAGATCATTTTGATCGGTCGGTCGAATTAGAAAGTGAATTGCGCAAAAAGGGTAAAGACAAATATGCCGATATGATCCGTGATGTGGCCAAACTAGCTAATTTTATCTATATTCGCCAAAAGGGATTTCCGGTCGGTAACGCTCGACCAATTTTGAACGCCGCACCGATACTAAGCGCCGATGAACCGTTTTTTGTATTTTTTGCCGATGACTTTTTTAGAAGCAAAGTGCCGCGCGCGGTGCAGCTGCTAGAATCATACAAAAAACATGGCAAATCGGTGTCGGCTTATTTTAAAGTACCAGTTAGTGAAGCCGACAAATACGGTATGGCCAATCCGGGCGAAATTGATCAAAATGGCACTTTCCGCCTAAAGGGTATTGTCGAAAAACCAGGCGCTGACAAAACGCCCAGCGACATGGCAGCTAGCGGTTGTTATCTGTTAACACCAGATATCTTGCCAATTATTGCGCAAGAAAAAACTGGCGTGGGCGGCGAAATCGTCCTAGCTGATTCGTTGAATGAACTTGCCCAAAATGGTGAAGTTTACGGCCAAGTAATAGATGGCATCTGGCACGATACCGGTGACCCGCTAAAATATGTCCAGGCGCTGGTTGACATGACCCTACACGACGAACGTTATGGCGACGAGTTTAAGGAATACTTAGATAATTTGTACTAAGTAGAAGTGTTTATGGTAAAATGGATTCATGAAATGGTGGAAGTGGCTAGTCATTGGGCTGTTAGCTCTGATGGTTGTGGTAGCTATTGGTATAGTTGTGTATTTTACGGTTATAAAGTCACACGATAGTGCCCATGATAGTCCGTCAACCAGCAATAATTACGAGCCTCAACCAGATATCCCACCTGGCAATCTGCAGATTGTGCTAGATAATACACCTGGCAGCACTACACAATACCAGGGTTTTATTATAAAAACAGTAGTAGATGGTACAACTAATACGTCAACAGAAGTTGCTGCCAGCGCCTGGTTTAATGTAATGCAGCCTGTTACAGATTGGATTAACAAAGAAACTAAGAACTATGTCAACCAAGGTAATGTTGTCTATACGATAACCTCACGCACAAGATCAATAATGCCAGTGGAGAATAATTTTTAAGATGTTAAAGACAGTTAAATTAATAATCAAAAAAAGCTATAAGATTAGGTTTGTTTTAGCACCAGTAATCGCCCTGGTATTAATTGCGTGCGCAGCTACAGATAGTTTCGCTTTAGTGGCTGATACGTCTTACGTTAAGGGTGTCATTACTTCTAATAGTTCCTCGAGTGGTATCATTACGATTAACACACGATTTGATTTAATTAATGGCAGTACCCAATGTGTTGAAAACGCAAGTGGGCAACATGTAGCCGGCCCCAACACAGGCTATACTATTAAGTCAGCTAGCTTTACAATTAACAAAAAAACAACCACCGATAATACAAACTTTAAAACTGGAACTTCTGTCAATCATAAGTACTCTATTAGCCAGACACTACCTGCAGGCACATTTAATATAAGCTGGACGTTTACCAGAAATCATACTTGTGGGGTTAACCAAGATAGCGTTGTATCGGGGACTGCATCAGTTATAACTATTCCAAAGCAATGGACAATTAGTGCCAGTACCACCATGAATAAAACAAATAACGCCACTGTTAACGTTGGTGATACGGTTACATGGACACATACAATTACAAATGACGGGCCTGACGCAACTGATAAAGCTGTAACTAGCTCGATTGTTAAAACAAACTTACCAAGTAGTCTCTCAACCCAGTCGGCTTCTACTGCCAGCGGCAAAGCTAAAGGTACAATTAGAACGATCACCAGCAGTTATACTGTTGCGACGGCCGATGCTGGCAAAAAGTTATGTGAATCTGCTACAGCCTCGCCAAAAGCCTGGAATAGCACAAGCACAGCGGCAGCTTCTTCAACTGCACTTTGTGTCAATGTGGCTGCCTCTGCTGCTAACTGGAGCTACAGCGGTCGTTCACAGGTTAAAACTGGCACAGTCGATACTATCGGCTCAGTTGCTTACGGCACAAGCATCGTTAGAACTCGACCAACCTGGCTAGTTTATTATCAGCATGATATGTCTGCCAGCGGTACAGCAGCTGGGGCTACTAACCGACCAAACACTACTTATTCTGTGTGGCGTGCTACCAGTACAACTACCAATTACCCTAATGATACTAGATTAAAGGCTGATACTGCTTGGGGCGCTGGTGCTAACTCTACTGGTTGGTCGAGCGCCGGTACTTGGGGCTGGAACAACACTAGCGCTGGCACTGTTACCACCGATACGATTACGCAAGCTCAGGTAAATACCACCAGGTGTCAATATATAACCTGGTCACAATCAGCCTATAATAATTCTGGCCGTAGTTATTCACCGTTGGCTTGTGCAACCGTGCCATACAACTACGACACTGCACCGGCAGCGTCGATTGATTCAGACGGCGCACTCGAACCGGGTGAATCAGTCAATGGCAAAGGTAGCCTAAAAGTTCTGGCGGTCGATCCGGCGACATATGGTGGCGTAGTTGGTACGCCGGCCAATTATGCCACTAACACCAAGGCTAGCGAATGGCAGCTAGTTGCCTTTACTGCGCCAAATAAAGCCAGTGTACCACTTATGAATCAAGACGTTACCAAAAGTACAGCCGACCCTTGCACTGCAGCTGTGTATGGCACTAACTGCCAAAAAATAGCGGGCAACACAGGTCAGGTGTTTGCTTATAATTTTGATAGTAATGTTGATAACGCGCTTGGTAGCTACAAAGTCCCAACTGATCTAGCGGTCGGAGCTCAAGTATGTTTTGCAATGTCTATCAAACAGGCTAACAGTAAAGATGCTGATTATTGGAATCACAGTAAACCAGCTTGCGTTACGGTGGGCAAAAAACCAAAAGTTCAGGTGATGGGCGGTGGCATAGGGGCACGTGGCCGAATCGATACTTCACAAACCACCAAATCAAATACACTTTTTGGCAGCTGGACTGAATACGAAGCAGTTAGCTTGGGCTCTATTAGTAAACTTGCCACTGGCAACGGTTTTGCAGACCCTAACGCTGTAACTAGAGCGTTAGCCTATAACAAACTGACCTTTTCTAACGATAAAACAACATTTGGTAATTTTGACACGATGGGATCAAATCAGCTAGGGGCAGTTATTGCGAATTATTCTAAAATTAGCGGTACCGAAGTCAACGACAACCAGATTACGTTAACTGGTAATAGCCAAAACTATATTGCTAAAAACGACGTTCGTATTACAGCTGCAGCCGAAATTGAGCAGGGTAGCACCGTAATTATTTATGCGACCAACAATGTTACCATTGGATCTAACATTCAATATACTAGTGGGCCAGTTACTACTAGCACAATACCGCAGGTGCTAATTGTCGCTAAAGGTGATATTAAAATCGAGCCGGGCGTGACTCGTATTGATGCTTGGCTAGTGTCTGAAAAAAATATTTATACTTGTAACGGCGTGACTGCTAGCACACTGCTGACAATTGATAATTGTAACCAGCAGCTAGTAATTAACGGGCCAGTGATGAGTGGTGGGTTAAACATGTGGCGTACTTATGGCAGCAGCGATACCGACGCGGCCGAAATCTTTAATTTACGCCCAGAAACATACATATGGGCTTACGATCAAGCGGCACGTGGTAACAACAAAGCCATTACCACAGCAATCCGCGAACTACCACCTCGATATTAGTTTTCCACAGGTACAACAGGGGCAATCTTAGCATTCTTCAAAATAGTCTTTACAAAACATAAGCGGTGTGGTATAATGATACAGAGTAGTTAATAAATAAAAAGGAAAAGCAAAATATGACACTCAATGATTCAGCCCAAATTCTAATAATTATTTTAACTTCGGTTTTAGCGATTTTCTTAATTATTAGCGCTATTTTTACAATTATGTTAATTCGGTTGTCGGTTCAGTGGCGTAAAACTGCCAAAAAGGTCGCCGATGCATCAGAAAACATTTCAGATATTGCTCAAAATGTTGCTAAAGTGACATCGCCGTTAGCATTTGTTAAAATTATAAAAATACTAGCTAACAGAGTTAAAAGTAAGGAGAAGAAAAATGAGTAAAAAACGTTTTGCACTTGGTGTAATGTTTGGCGCGGTTGCTGGTGCAGTAGCTGGTGTTTTGACCGCACCAAAAAGTGGCAAAGAAACTCGGGCAGATCTTGCCCAAAAAGCTGGTGACGTCAAGCAAGAAGCCGACAAAAAGGTTGATGAAGCCAAAAAGACAGTCAAAAAAGTTGAAAAAGACGTTGAAAAAGGTGCTAAAGAATTAAAAGCTCGCACCAAAAATGCAGCCAGTGGCGCTAAAGCCGGTTTTAAAAAAGACCTTAAGTAAAATATTGCGATTACCGTAGTTGTGTGGTTTTTGGGCAACTGTCTACTTTTGCCAGGTTGGTTGGGTGGCTTTATTAATAATGTTGTAAAAGTTATTAATCGAAGTTAAGTTTTTTATTAACCGTTCATGCTAAAATAGACATAACATGGAAGGAAACAAAACTGGCGCTACTAAGGTTGGGCAGGCCGCTACTTTAACACCGGCTGATTTTGTTCACTTACATAACCATACACACCATAGCCTACTAGATGGTTTAACCAAAATTGATGAATTGGTGGCGGCGGTTAAAGATATGGGCATGGAGGCGGTGGCGGCAACTGATCACGGCACTATGTCGGGGCTGTTAGAACTCTATAAAACTGCTAACGACGCTGGTATTAAGCCAATTTTGGGTGCTGAACTTTATATGGCAGCTCGTAAGCACACCGACAAAGACCCCAATAAAGACAAAGAACGCCACCACATTACACTGTTGGCCATGAATAACACTGGCTACAAAAATTTGTCGAAATTATCCACAGAAGCTAATTTAAACGGTTTTTACTACAAACCCCGGATTGATCATGATCTGTTAAAGCAGTATAACGAAGGCATTATTTGTTTGAGCGGCTGTACCGGAAGCGAAATTAGCAGCAAGCTAGCCGATGATGATTATGAAGCCGCCAAACAATTAACCCAATGGCATCACAAGGTGTTTGGTGATCGTTTTTACTTAGAAATGCAAGATCATGGTCACCCCGATGCTCCGCTTAGTAATCCCAGACAGCAAAAAATCAATGAAGGTTTGGCTAAATTAAGTCGTGAACTTGATATTCCGCTAGTGGTGACTTGTGACGCCCATTATTTGCGTAAAGAAGATCAAGATGTGCACGAAATTCTGCTGTGTGTTGGTACGGGAGCACACCTAAATGATACCAATCGTATGACTTTGAAAGATTTCGAACTGTACGTGATAGATCCACGCGATATTATTAAACGCTGGGGCAAAGATTTCCCAGATGCGATAAGAAACACCAAAAAGATTGCTGATCGTTGCAATGTAACATTTGATTTGGGCAAAACTTTAATTCCAAAATTTGATGTGCCGAAAGGCGAAACCGAAAAATCATATTTAGATCAACTAGTTTATCGGGGGTTCGCAGTTCGCTATGGTGGCAAAACCGCTAGTGAGGCAGAAAAGTTGAGCAATGCTGCTATCCGTAAAATACTATCTAAAGAAGTTTTGAGCCGTTTTGATATGGAGGCCGCCGTGATTGATCGTATGCAATATAACGGCTACTTTTTGATCGTGCAGGATTTTATCAATTGGGGCAAAAGTCGTGGCATAGTGTTTGGCCCAGGGCGTGGTAGTGCGGCTGGTTCGATAATGGCCTATGCGCTCAACATTACCGATATTGATCCGCTAAAATATGATTTATTATTTGAACGGTTTTTGAACCCAGAACGTATTAGTATGCCCGATATTGATATTGACATTCAAGATTCTCGGCGCGACGAAGTGATAGAGTATTGTGCTAATAAATATGGACAGTCACGTGTAACTAATATTGGTACTTTCGGTAAAATGATGGCCAAGAACGCTGTACGCGATGTAGCCCGTGTGTTAGAAGTGCCCTATAGTGAAGCCGATGCTTTAGCTAAATTAGTGCCCGACCCCGTGCAGGGGCGTCATGTGCCGCTCGAAAAAGCCATTCAAGAAAACCCGGATCTATCTAAGGCTTACGACACCGACCCAACCGCTAAACAGATATTGGATTATGCCAAGCGGTTAGATGGTACAATTCGCAGCCACGGTGTACATGCTTGTGGAGTAGTGATCGCTCCAAATGATCTGGTAGAATACCTACCACTGGAAATGGCTCAAAAAGGGGTGGTGGCCACCCAGTTCCCGTGTACTCAGGTTGAAGATCTTGGGTTGCTCAAAATGGATTTTTTGGGTTTAAGTAACTTAACGGTTATTAACAACACACTGCGTATAGTCAAAAAAGTTACTGGGTTACAGTTGAATATTTATGAAATTCCGCTTGATGATAAAAAAACTTTTAAACTGTTCCAACGTGGTGATACAACTGGTGTTTTTCAGTTAGAATCGGCTGGCATGAAACGTTATCTGCGCGATTTAAAACCAACTGTGTTTGAAGATATTGTGGCAATGGTGGCGTTGTATCGGCCGGGGCCATTAACGGCTGGGATTGCTGATAGTTTTGTGGCTCGTAAAAATGGTCGTGAAAAAATCAGTTATGATCATAAACTAATGGAACCTGCTCTAAAAAGTACCTATGGAGCGATGGTGTACCAAGAACAATTTATGCGTATCGTGCGCGATATGTGCGGTTTTACGGGTGGTGAGGCCGACACATTACGCAAAGCTGTCGGTAAGAAAAAACGTGATTTAATGGCCAAAATGAAAGATAAAGTGATTGCTGGCGCTGTTAAAAATAATGTTGATAAAAAAATTGCCGAAAAATTTTGGCATGATTTGGAGGGTTTTGCCGATTACGCTTTTAACAAATCGCACGCCGCTTGTTATGCTCAGATTGCTTATTGGACAGCTTACCTAAAAGCCCAGTATCCAGATGCCTTTATGGCCGCGGTGATGACTAGCGATGCTGGTAACACTGATCGTTTAACAATTGAAATGTCAGAATGCCAACATATGGGTATTAAAGTTTTGCCACCCAATATTAATGAAAGTTATGACGAGTTTGCAATTGTGCCCGGCAAAAACCAGATTCGCTTTGCCTTAACGGCGGTTAAGGGTGTTGGTAAATCGGCGATTGATGAAGTTATTGAAACCCGTAACAATGATGGTAAGTTTGAAAGTTTAGAAGATTTTGGTAAAAGGGTAAATGCTACTAAATTTAACAAAAAGGCCTGGGAATCGCTAATCAAAACTGGCGCTTTCGATGATTTTGGCGATCGATCTGATTTGTTATTTAACCTAGATAAAATTCAAGCTTACGGCCAAAAGATTCAAAAAGATGTTGCTAGCGGCCAAACAGATTTATTTAGTATGTTTGGCGCAAATGACACCACCACGATGGAACAGCCAAAAATCGATATTGTCAAAGCACCCGCTAAGCACACCGACAAAGAACGTTTAGTCTGGGAACGTGAGTTGCTAGGGTTGTATATTAGCTCACATCCGCTGGATGGCTATGAAACGTATTTTGCCGAACAAACCATTAGCTACGAATCGTTAACACCTGATATGGATAATCAGCAAGTGTCAATCGGCGGCATTATTTCGTCAATAAAAACTTTTATTACAAAAAGTGGTAGCAAAATGGCCTTCATGCAACTCGAAAATAAAACTAATGAACTAGAAGTGATTGTTTTTGCTAGCGTCTACGAAAAATTGGGTGACCAGCTAGTCCAAGACGCAATTGTTAAAGTAGATGGTAAAGTCAATGCTCGTGATCGTAATGGTCGACCGAGCGATGAAGTCAAATTAGTCGCCGACAGTATTCTGATTTTAACCCCAGAAGATTTAAACAACTATAAATCTACCGGTAAGACTATGGAAGCACCAAAACCAACTAGATCGCGCCGCAGCTCATCAAGTTATCGATCATCAGCCGCTAATTCTGCTCCGGCTGAATCGGTAGTAATGGAAATCAGACCAGTTGCCGAAGTCAGCAAGCGTAAGATGTTTGTTCACATCAAAAATCCAGACGACCACGAAATTTTGCAGATGTTAAAACGTTATTGCAGTGAATATCCTGGACTCGGCGATGTTATTTTGGTGCTCGGTGACGACAACAACAAACGAGCGATGAAAATGCCGTTTAAGGTAGATAGTAGCAGTGATGTAGTCCCAAAGTTGGCCGCTTTAGTTGGTGATGATTGTGTCATTTTAAAGTAAACTGATACAACGCAATCCCAGTGGCCACGCTCACATTAAACGATTCTTTTTGTCCAAACATCGGAATTTCAACGGTTTGGTCACACAATTTGAGTAGCTCTGGTGTAATACCCTTAACTTCTTCGCCGAGCAAAAGCACCATTGTAGGTTGTGGGCTAAAATCTTGCATTTTAAGGCTATTTTTGGCTTGTTCTAGGCCGATTATAGCATAACTTTGACTTTTAAGCCGCCTGATGGCCTTAAAAATGTCATCTGAATGGTCAATTTTGACTAATTCTTCAGCCCCTAGGGCTGTTTTATGGATTTGTTTGGTCATTTTTTCGGCAATATGCGGCAAGCGGGTGTCGTTTTTTAGTTTAGGGTAGGGTGTATAGCCCGAAAGAATCACTTGTTGCACGCCGAATCCTTCGCAGGTTCGCAAAATTGACCCGACGTTGTAGGTCGAGCGAATATTGTGGACCAAAACTATAATTTTAGACATATATACATTTTACCACTTAAAAAAGTATCCATTATCTGCTATCATTGATTTATAACCATAAAAGGAAAAGGAGCAACCGGACGAGCTGGCTTGGTCAGTCGACCGCGTGATGAGTGAAGCGCTTAAGTGGGCATCAATGGACGAAGAAGAAGTACAACAAAGACGACGCCAAAAAGACGAAGAGGCGACCGAAAGCCGGTCGCGATTGCTTAAAATACCGTACTTAGACACCAGGGTTTTTGAAGACACCATACCGCTAGTACCACATATTTTAGCCGTGCCCGAAATGTACGATGGTCATATAGTGCCGCTGCAGGCGGGTGCTGGCACAGTGCCGTTTCAGTTTTGCGTAACTAGCCAAACTCCGCGCTCACTGATCGATAAAATGACGCAAAGCTATCACGACGATGGCCAAAATGTTGAATTCTTCTTGGTTTCAGAACCAGCCTTTAGACGGTTTATGAATCGTTATGATCCGCCCAAAGAAATAAAATATGACGATATTACAATTACTAATGCCGATAACGAAGCGGCAATCGATGAAGTTAGTAAGTTGCTCGATTCGGTATCCAGCGACAAGGTGTTTGATTATCTTATAGATCAAGCCGATAAATTGCACGCTAGTGATATTCACATTGAAAATATGCGTGGCAGTATTCGGGTACGTATGCGTGTTGATGGTGTACTGCACCCGGTGGCCGAGCTTAGTAAAGATCGCTACCGGGTAATTATTGGCGAGTTGAGTTCTAGGGCAGATGTTTCGGCCGCTAGTACTAAACCACAGAGTAGCCACATGCAAAAAGACATCACGATTGACGGTGTTACCCATACGCTCAACATTCGGGTTGAAACTGTGCCAACTATGTATGGCCAAGACGCCGTACTGCGTTTGTTCAACTTTGATGAATCGATGCTTAACCTTAACCTTTTGGGCTTAAGTAAAGACGAAATGTCTGGACTACAAGAGGTCATTAGCCATCCGCGCGGTATGGTGCTGATGGTGGGCCCAACTGGTAGTGGTAAATCGACCACCCTATATAGCATTATTAATGCCTTAAATACCACCGAGCGCAAGATAATTACCCTAGAAGATCCGATTGAATATGGTATCACTGGTATATCCCAAATCCCTATTCATACCGATAACGGTGAAGATAGTTTTGCCGAAGGCTTGCGTAGTGTGCTGCGTTTGGACCCAGATGTGGTGATGGTCGGTGAAATCCGCGATCAAGATACGGCTAAAACAGCCATTCAGGCTTCGATAACTGGTCACTTAGTGCTAAGTAGCTTTCATGCTAATTCAACCGCCGCCGCTTTTTCGCGCATGATAGATTTGATTGGTGTGAACCCAGTATTTAGTACGGCTATCCGCTTATTGGTGGCTCAGCGACTAGTACGCAAACTAGACGAAAAATCTAAAGAAGCTTACGAACCAGATGAAGCCACTAAAAAATGGGTGCGTGAAGTGCTCAAGGATGTACCAGATGATGTTAAGCCGAATCTAGATAGCTTTAAGCTTTACAAACCCGTGCCAACTAAAGATGATCCATTTGGCTACAAGGGTCGCATGGTGGTGATGGAACAAATGGTGGTTGGTAGTGATGTCCAAAAGTATATCCGCGGTGATGCACAAGAAATTAGCACCGATGCAATAGAAAAAGCCGCCAAGAAAAACGGTATGCTTACCCTGATGGAAAAGGGAATGTTAGCAGCCCTGCGGGGTGAAACCACCATCGAAGAAATTAACCGCGCTATCTAAAACCCCTTTTCAGTCAGCGTGTTACGTGCTATAATGCTCCAAGATTACTTATAAAACAAGAGAGAAAGTATGAGTTTTGAATTAATTAAAGCTGCTACCGATAAGCAGAAAAAATCAGCCGTCGTCGATGTTAAAAGCGGCGATACAGTAAAAGTCCACCAAAAAATTAAAGAAGGCAATAAAGAGCGTATTCAGATTTTTGAAGGCACTATTATTCGGGTTGACCGTAAAAATTCACACACTGCCAGGATCACTGTCCGCAAAATTGCATCTGGCGTAGGGGTAGAAAAAAGTTTTTTGCTGCATAGTCCACTGGTTGTGAAAATCGAAGTCATGCGTAGGGCAAAAGTCCGCCGCAATTATTTGTCGTATTTAAGGCAACGTAGTGGTAAATCAACCAGGTTAACTGCCAAAGACTTTGACCGGTCGATTAATGATATTCATGACAAACAAGCCGAAGCCGTTGAAGAAGAGGTCAAAGAAGAAGCCAAAGTTGCGGCCGAGGAAAAAGCCGAAGAAAAAGCCCAAGCAGAAGCTAAACTAGAAGCCAAACAGGCCGAAGTTGAAGCCCGACACGAAGAAGAAGCTAAATAAAGAATAATGGCTGGCCTCATGTATGCGAGGTCAGCCATTTTTAGGTGGTGCGAGAAACGCTACTACAGGTATTTACCCATCTTTCTACTCGATTTATATCGTGCGTTTGCTCAACTTCAGAAAGACGTAGCTCGGTTAACCGTTTAAGCTTGCTAAATCCAACGCAGCAAGAGTTTACCAGTTAGTCCCCCGCACCACTTGCTACCGATTGTAGCATGGTACGATATAATAGTACAAGCATGAGTATTATTTTGGGGATTGATGAAGTTGGGCGTGGGCCATTAGCCGGACCGTTGGTAGTTGGTGCGGTCGTATTAAAAACGCCGATTGAGGGATTAAAAGACAGCAAGCAATTAACTAAAAAGCGGCGTGAAGAACTAAACGTTGTAATTAGAACCAGTGGGGCGGCAATCGGCTTGGGCTGGGTATCAGCGGTTGAAATTAATGAGATTGGCTTAAGCTACGCACTTAGACGGGCAACCAAATTAGCCGTGCAACAAATCGAAGTGGCTTATAACGAAATTATTATCGATGGCACCGTTAATTTTTTGGCTGATACTAATAAAGGCCGGTATGTAAATACCATGAAAAAAGCTGATCAATTAATCGCCAGTGTCAGTGCAGCTTCGATAGTGGCCAAAGTAGCCCGGGATGCATATATGATTAGTTTGCCGGACGACAAGTATGGTTTTAAAGATCACGTTGGCTATGGCACTAAGAAGCACTTAGACGCAATTAAAAAATATGGACCTTGCACCGAACATCGCACTCGTTACGCGCCATTCAATAATCACGCTGTTGTAGAAAGTACAGCAGTTAGTAATACTACCAAAAACATTGGCGATAAGGCCGAAAACCAAGCGGCAGTGTATTTGGAGCATTTAGGGCATATGATTATTGAACGGAACTGGAAAACGAAGTTTTGCGAAATCGATATTATCAGCCAAAAAGA
>Ga0123354_10001335_pt1 | contig 29522 bp, 13 predicted proteins | sample TergutLab28metaG_2_FD_97872 | JGI IMG/M metagenome (GOLD analysis project Ga0123354, IMG submission 97872) | Labiotermes labralis P4 segment gut microbial communities from Petit-Saut dam, French Guiana - Lab288 P4 | ecosystem: Host-associated > Arthropoda: Insects > Digestive system > Gut ... | reverse complement strand
CGATTTTGTCACCCGCACAATATTGGGTGAGGAGTACAAATCATTTAGCTCCTCGTTATGCAATCTCCTCCATTCCCCCGTTACCTCGTCCCTCCTAGGTCCAAATATTCTCCTCAACACCATTTGCTCAAACACCCTCAGCTTCCTTTCCTCCCGCAATGTCAGCGACCAAGCTTCACACCCATACAAAACAACAGGCAAAATTATAGTTCTATATATCTTGATCTTTACATTTTTGTATAGCAACCTGGAAGACAAAAGATTCTGCACCAAATGATAGCAAGCATTTCCTGACCTCAATCTGTTCTTAATTTCTTCCGCAATAGAATTTTGATTTGTTAAAGTTGTTCCCAAATATTTAAACTCTTCCGCCCACTCGAAGGTACTAATATCAATCCTCACACTCTGAACTCGAGACTATGTATACGAGTAATTTATGACTGATAAAAAATTACGTTATAAAATTATTTCTATAGTAAAACCAACTAGATGCACCAGTGTATCAAATTTATTTTATTTTGTAATGACACTCTACATGTTTCGGACGGTCTTGCTAGCAAGCAGACAGCAGTATCTGTTTGACAAATGCCTGTTGCTGTATGTACAATCTTCAAATCCTGATGATGGACGGAAAGACCGTCCGAAACATGTAGAGTGTCATTACAAAATAAAATAAATTTGATACACTGGCGCGCATCTAGTTGGTTTTACTATAGAAATAATATTAGGATGCACGGCCCTATGAACGTCAAATATGTCATAAAAGTCATGCCGTAAGTAACGTAACACTGTTTGCAACTGCATTTACTTACATCCAAATACAACTACATGTTCCATGGCTGAATCGACCTACTTTAAATCGCAATGCCTAATCTTTTCGGTTTTCTTAATTTCATCTGAAATGCTAAGTTTATTTTATTTTATTCTTCAAATTTCTAATGTATTGTCACCAGCTGATTTGAGTTTCTGATTTCGGCTGAAGTTTGAATCACGCAAAACTTTTAATATCATAGCGTTTACAAAAACCTATATTTTTTTTAAATTTCAATTTGTGGGTGAGGGAGAGGGGAGGGCTGGGCTGCAGCCCCGCCTAGAGTGCACCTCAGTTTAGGCCACGATCGCTTTCTTCCATAGCTCTTCCCATTTGCCAATCATCGATCATCATGTCATTCGACGTTATATGTATACTCTGAGCGTCGTAAAATAGACAACAAAAGAATAAAAAGTAGGCTTATTATTCGATTTCTTCAACAACATATTCATTCATTCATTCATTCTTTCTTGCCAGCAGCCTGCGCCTTACGATACTCTGTTGTTATATGTCATCAGCTGTCAACCAATAATACAATACACGTATCTGTCGCATTGCTAATTTGGAATACTGACAATTCGTGCATTGTTATCTTTGCTGACATGTCTAATGTCAGTCACACCCACCGTGCTCACTCACGCTGCGTTCTCCTTCAAGCAGTGCGCAACTACAACAACATTAAGGATTCCTCACGGGACAAACAACCAAGAAACTCAGGAGTGCCATCTTACCGTACACCACTGATTTGTATGCCCGGCCTGTAAGATCGAAGTTATTTGTTTTACGTACATTTTGTTCCTATGCCGCACAGTTTTGAACTGAACTGAACAGAACATGACTGATGTGCAACTTTGATTCTGTGATCAAACGTTTTTCTTTCTCTATAGCATGTCTTTGTTTTTAGGGGGTTTGGCAAATTTGCGGAAAGCGAATATGAGCTTCGTCATGTCTTTCCGTCCGTCCGTCCGTCCGTTCCGTCTGTCCGCATGAACAACTCGGCTCCCACTGGGAGGATTTCCATTAAATTTTATATTTCAGGATTTTTCGAAAAACTGTCGAGAAAATTCAATTCTTATTAAAATCTGAAAAGAATAACGGGTACTTTACATGAAGATATGCGTATTTATACCATTCGTGGGGCGGGTAACTCAGTCGGTATAACGACTGACTACGGGCTGCACGGTCCGGGATCGAATCCCGGTGGGAACAAGATATTCCGCCCGTCCAGGCCGGCCCTGGGGCACACCCAGCCTCATGCAAAATGGGTACCGGGTCTTTCTCGGGGGTAAAGTGTGTTCACTTATGTTCAGTACTTTTTTTACGAAATTGTGCCGTCTGTGAGATAATGTGGAAATATATGGTACAGCCAGAAAGGCCACAGATGACAGTGCGCTTTGCATGCCGGATATCTAAGGCTACAAACACATACTCAGTGCACTGTCTGTAGCCAAAGTTGAAATAGTGCATTCTTTTCATTCCGCGTCACTGTAAGTTTCCAGTCATTAATCATTAATCATTCTTCTCCGTGTCAAATATGGTATAAATTACTGGAAACTCGGAGGAACTTCCTACCTCCTTCAACACTTTATTATCCAACTAATGCACAATATATAATATGTAGGTACTGTACAATTAAAATTATAAAATATTTAAAAGTGCTCCAACATGTTTCGGATCACAGAGGATCCATCATCAGGGAGACTTGTACAGTGCTTGGCTGAAAATTACAAGAATGATTCTATCGTGTCCGTTGACATGCACAAGGTCGGTGTTATGGCAGCATATTCTGTCCCGTTGTGCGTGTGTGTAGTTCACTGTATATGAAGGCAGTGCCTTCATATACAGTGAACAGTGAACCTTGTCCACATCAACGGAAAAGGTAGAATCATTCTTGTAATTTTCGGCCAAGCACTGCACAAGGCTCCCTGATGATGGATCCTCTGTGATCCGAAACATGTTGGAGCACTTTTAAGTATTTTATAATTTTTATTGTATCTACATATTACATATTGTGCATTAGTCGGATAATAAAGTGTTTAATTATCATTGACGCACGGTGCAAACATGAAGATTCCTACCTCCTTCTCCAATATCATAATTAAGATATTCTGGCTATCACGCAACAGTGCAACACAGAGAGCCCACAGTGAATACGGGACATAATGAAACACACAACCCTCGTCTAAGCCACATATCACACCATATAACCTCATAAGCTGAAGCAACGCCAAGAAATAATCAAGCAAAGGCACTAAGAAGAGCCCGATAATTTAGAATTCATATAATCTTGATGCACGGCTTTTGCAGAAGAAGAAAACTTCGAGATGCGTTTCCTGTGGGTGGATACGAAATCAGTCCAAGGTCGTTGAGATCTACAACACTTCAGGTAAATGACTGGCCTCGCCTTGTGTAGGCTCAGTAACCACAGAAATATGTAGGCCTTACCAGTGGCGGATCGTGCTCCAACTGCACATAAATTGCATATTTTGCCGTGTAACTAATTAGACAGTATAATCTTCTCTGATCAACAGAAGAGTAATCATCCAAACATAACCATTTCCTTTTTTATCGAACCTGAATACTTACAACTGTGTTTATAAAAACATGTAATTAGAACAAATAAATAAAAGTTCAAACCAATTATCTCTGCAGTATTATACATCTAGTACTTTGGTTGGCGCTGCTGGTATATGAATATGGAGCACTGGTACGGAGAAACACAAGTACTTGTAGCAAATATCAACCTGAATGCCACGGCCATTCTGCAATCGAACTCCGGCCTCCGCAGTGTATTTCTAACTGCAGTTTGTTTAACAACGTTGTCAGTAACTCACACTGAATAGCGTCGAAAGATTAGTTGATGGTGAATAATGGCTTGCAAATGTCGTAGAAGGACAAACGAGAAAAACGCCAAGTCAGGACAGTCCGTCATATGGTCGAGATTCTAACCCAGCACCTCCAAAACAAAAGTCGAGGCGTTACCATTTGAGTAAACTTGCTCGATCCACGGTGAGAATTCGGCGGGACCATTCGCCTGTGCTAAGCAGCCGGTGACAAACAGCTCGGCCTATAGCCGAGGACGTTATAACTTAGATGATGATGTGTACAGGAAGAGATGTGACGTCCAGGTAGCAGAATGGGTCCGAAAGTAGCAAACTATTACATATCAAACGGGAAGAATATGATGAGGGCCACGGTGAAGCTGGATAGATAATTTTGAGGAATGTAAATACATACATACATATATGCATGCATACATACATACATACATACGAGATTTCACGTTCGTCAATCCTTACAGCACAATGACACAGGATATAAAGCACGTCATAAGAATAAGTCTGATTCAAGGCAATCAATAGTCACACAATAAACAGCTTCACATAAGAACAAATATGGTCCAAAATCTCATATATAAAAGTAATATAATATCAAAAACGGTAAATAAATTTATATAAAATATTAACGGAAATCATAATTGATTATTAAAAATAAAAAAAACCCAATCAGATATCATAACAAATAGAATATTAAGAGTTTGCGTATTCATCAATTCAGTAGAAGGGGTTGTCAGTTAAATACTTCTTCACATTTGATATAAAACACGTTTTCCTCAGCACCGACTCAGTAATATAATCTTGTATATTTTGAAGATTGTTATTCTATCATAGTACGCTCCTTGCTGGTATATTGAAAGGGCGGGTAACGGTTTACGTAATTGCAATTTATTTCTTGTATTAAAACTACGAGTTGCAGAATTAAGTGTATAAAGTACCAAATTCTGCGGCAAGAACCTCATTAGGGACAGTATGTATTGCGGAGACAAGGTTAACAATTCTAATCTCTGAAATACATGTTTACATTGTATTAAATAGCTCGAAACAGTCACAATTCTAATTATCCTTTTCTGCTGTAGGAAAACTCGGCTCCCACTGGACGGATTTTTCACGAAATTTCAAATGTGAGCATTTTTCGAAAATCTGTCAAGAAAGTTCAAGTTTGATTAAAATCTTGCAAGAATGACCAGCACATTATATGAAGACTTACGTACATTCACGATAATATATCGCTGAACTCATCTTAGAATAAGAAATGTTTCGGAAGAAAGTTGTAGATGAAATCGAAACAAACTTTTCATGTTCAATAAGCTTTCTTTTTTTTTTCTTTTTTTTTACGAAATTGTGCCGTTTATGAGATGTGAGAAAATATGGTAGAGCCAGACAGGCCACAGATAACAATAAAATGCTGCAAAGAAAAGGTGCGGTTTGTACGTCAGATACTAAGGAAAAAAAATACAGAGAATACAGGCACGCATTCGTAATATGTAATATTTATTGCTTTTCAATTGCAATAGTGGTTACACGAACGCGTCTCTACGTCACACGTACATTCCTGACTTTTTTTTCACTGTAATCGCTCTTAACCAAACTTTACTAGGAAAAAAACAGTCCCTGCAGTTCACTGTCTAAGCTTCAAATGAACATAATTATGGGAATGACGATGGTATTCACGCAGGTTGCAGCATAGTTGACCGATGTTCTCGATTGCTTCGTATCATTTACCTTTTCTTTTTTTTTTTTTTACAAATGATTTGCAGAGGATGTATCTGTTACTACCGCAGTGCAGTAAGCTACTAACAATACTCGAACAATTTCAAAGTTCTGACGTCAGTACATGCTCAGCACTGAACCTGTCCCGTAAGCTGGTCACTGTTTATAATATATCCGCTCACTTGCGCCATATGATGTACAATTTACCACACATTACCTGCTTCTCACTATACGGCACGTAAATTCAGGGAAAGTCTGTTTCAAGTGTTTCCAAAATGACCTTCGGCATGCACGTCACGGTCTTCTATATTACTAATATTTAAATTGCTGACGTAGTACAAAGCATAGAGGACGGTTTCATATGTTTTAAAACTAGCCTTCTGAAATCACTTTGCAGTTTCAAAATTCATGAGGGTGAAAAGAGACGAACGCAGAAATATTCACACCAAATTAAAGCCTCGCAATCCGTCAGCTTCATGGCCAAGTGTATTCGGTACCTCACGTCATTTAGAGCTAGTAAATGCAAGAAATTCTAATTTCTTAAGCATTCATGTACCTTGCTACAACGTCGACTCACCAACTGGCAGCAGGCAGGGAGACAGCAGCCGGCAGGCAACCACTAACACGGACCACGGATTACGACTGAATGCAGTTGAGCAACATAGCGGCCAAGTCGTATCCTGCCTGACGTACCCCCTCTCTCAATCGTCCGCCTACCATCGAAGTCCAGCAACCTAAAAAGGAAAGAGACATAACACAAGACACCAACAAAACGGCCCTTTGTGTCATAAAAGAGGTTCAGGGAGGATGGAAAGGGCGGTCACTAGTATTTACTAACGCGAGCAGCCGATATTATTCCGGAATTGTCTGGTATTTATGGTGAACCATATGGCAAAACAATAATTAATACAAATATCGCGAATCCTGGTACAGTTTAAAGAGCCAGAGGAATTAACTGCTATTTAAAACCGTATGCTTGTGTAAAAAAGGGCAAATTCATGGATACCTGAAGTAATTTACCGTCTGACCCGTTATTTGCAGTTCCATTCATCTCCCTTCTTCGCACCCAATCTACAAACCACCTCACCATTATCCTTCACGTTTCCACCAGAATGACATGTTCAGCTCATCCTAGATTTTACTATCCTAACAACAATAGTTCACAGACCATCAACTCTCCGATAAAAGAACCCAAATACCAACGCCCACAACAAGACACGATTCTGAGCCAATTCCACCTCCCATCATCACACCATACTTCCGTCTTCATTACAGTTTTCTCTATTTAACATTCTCGCCAATATTCTATAAGCATTTCTTGTCTTAGCCATCCCAGCTACACGTTCAGCCCATTCTAGTCCCGCTGACATTAATACACTAACAATACTATGTGTTCTTAACAGGCTTAAATATAATCATGCATAACTCAGATGAGCAGAGTTCTTCTTGAATCGTTGAACAATTCCTCAGTTAGTCAAGAAATTTCAAGATACTTCATGGAATCCAAGTTTATTTCTCACAGTGCTCACCGGTCCCTATCCTGCCTCAGGTGAATCCAGTTCATATTCTCACATTCTGCTTCGTTATGCATCAGGGACTACATTCAATTACCCAATAAGGACACTTGTCTCCATCTAAATCCAAATATTTTCCTACGCACTGTCTTCCCAGGCACTTAGAATTTAAACCTACATATGTTACTGTATTTTTCAGCAACACACACGATGCAAACTCATTACACATATATTTTTTAGTAAAGAGGAAGCCTGTTAGTGAGCCAGCATATTTGAAATTACAAAAATACTGTCGGCCCGTCAATGGTCTTTACGATATTAATCCTGTAGGCTATTTAATACTCACAGTATGTGATTCACCAACATGTGGAGGCCCCCACACACTTCCTGATCAAGGTGAGGTTGTACCGACAAGAACTTCTGCCTAATTAACGAATTTGGTCTGCGAGCAATGAAATGGCCTCTGAGATAACAAATCACATCCGTTCCTGTTTGAACTTCCTCTTAGTCAGCAGATTGTGCACGAAAGCCTACGCCCCTGAGCTCACACGAGTTTTCTTCTAGGATTTTTGAAGGACAATGTCTACGTCCATCTGTCACAGACGACATCAGATGAGATGAAGGCAGATCTCAATTCAGTGGGAAGTTTGACAGGAGATGAAATGTCCGTTTGACATCGCTCGAGCTACGCTGGTAACACACACTGCATTTTTTTGTTCGTAATATTTCTTGGTTTATTTTTCCATTACAGCAGCCCCACCTCGATCGTGGGTTTACCTATTGCGGTTCCACTTTTTCCCAGAATTATTGTGACAACCTACGTGCACCGCGGGTTACTTCCCTCATTTCTTCGCTGTTACGACTACATGCTAATACACAACAGTCTGGTTCCGTGCACGCAGGCACGCACGTCACTAAGTAGCTACCTAGATATCTTACGATACGGTATGTAGTTGGACTATACTTTTAACAGCTCTTAGAATTGTTGTCCTCGTGTTAGAATTATGTCTGGGAAGGGTGATGTAGCCTATGTGTACGTGCTGATGAAGATCCTAATGATAAAAAGGAAAAGGAAATTGATGTCTCGGATAGCGAGAGTGGAGGTGTCGGATAACGGCGGAATGAGAATTGCTGCGGTCGGACGCCAGTATGGTGCAAATGATCGACGACTGGCTTTGTCCAGAAATATGGGGACATGATCGGGGAAGCCATAAGGCCATTGTTCCAACAAGTACGAACATTTCTTGCGATTTGTCATGACCCTTTCTCTAAAAACCCGAAAGGGCCTTCTGCATATGGCAGGAAGACGAGGCATATGAAGGGCTGCGAGTCAGTGGTAACGTGGTGACTGGAAAGGTCATGTGATTATAGAGATATGCAGAGGCTGGGCGTGAAAAAGACAGTTTTCATAGCAGTGAAGGGTACTTGGAAAATCTGAATAACTATTTGAGCCGGCACGACGTGAAGAGAAAAGGAAAACCAGCATCTGCTGATCATGTGGCTGAAGCCAAACTACAAAGAGCATTTCAAAAATATAATTTAGGAGGACTATGTGTCACAGCAAATCTATAACTTTGGTAGGACAAGTCCGAAATTCAAGCGCGAAATGAAGGCTGCCAAGGCGCCATACTGTGAGATGTACAAGAACATGCAGAAGGCAAGGCACTCCAAATTCATCTCTTTCTTCACAAGGTGTTCAGCCCCCCTCCGCCATGCAGTCTGTCATTTGAGCATCGCGAGAACTTTCGGTCAGGAACACCGACATCATTCCGATCAGCATCATCACAGTAGCGTAGCTAGGTGTCTTGGCGCCCTGGGCGAGTAATCACAATGGCCGCTCCCTAACAGTAATTATATATAAATTCAGGAAAATCACAATCATTTATTGAGTTTTCTCCTATTTCACTCACTAATTTAATTTTTTTTTCAGTAAAGACGTTTTTAATTTAAACTATTAATTTTGCTGTCAATTTGGCCGCACCGGCAGTGTCGCTCGGGGCGGCGGCACCACTCTCACAACTCCTCCCCCTTTCCCGATTCGCAACTGCGCCAACACATTTTTTTTGTGTTGTGTATCATGTTTCGTGTGTTTTTGGCTTCCCTGACCCTAATTTTTGCCATATGGTCTTACACGCATCGAGGTTTTACCTTTCGCAGTATTCATCAGGAACGGGACCTCCTCAAACGGCGAGGGTTTCTTATATACGTATTCCCTAAATGTACCTTAAACGTGATCTCACTAGGACCTGACTAAAATGGTTAAGATCATTTGTAGACTCTCCTGTATTGACTACACCAGTGACAGTGCAATTAAGATACACCCAACTCTTGTTGTATGCCTTTTGCTGTATCACCGCTTGCTAATTACACCACTTCTTACCTTGCGGTCTATCATTTTCAGTTTAAAGCCCTTTGTCTGGCTGTGTTCTACTATGCTAACCCCTTATTTCTGATGAGAATATAATTTTTTATTTATGTTTTTTTATTTACATACTTTTTTCAGGAATACAACTGTGGTGTAAAACAAGGGCTGGGTGTACTTCACGAGGGATATGACAAGATACAAAAGGAAAAGAAGTAAAATCTTTAGCTAGATACACATAGTTAAGAGTTACTAATATATGATGGAAAATTGAGTTCTATAATATATTCCGAGTTAATGTCTAGCGACAGATGGAATAACCACATGTTGAAATGGAGAATATCATAAACTATCAAAAAGAGCAAAGCAGAAACCTTTTATCAAATGCTCAGTGTAGGTTCTGATGTCCCAGATCCAGTCTTTACCACCCTGTCAACATGGAACACTGCACTCAAAATACTTTCTTAACGCACCAAAATCTTGGCAATATCTTCTCTTACTTAATGAGGGAGCATGACACTATCAGTTTACATGGTATCGTGAGAACACCACCACTGGAGTCCAATGTGTTGGCTAGCACTGTTTCCTTCTTCACTTCTCCAGGGCCAGTATATCTGTGTCTGTGTCAGCAATGCCTTACCACACATTATCCTCAAAATGGAGTGCTACAAGGATAAATTTTAAGTGTGACCTTATTCACAGCAGCAATTAATGAGATGGTTAACACAGTTGGCCAACCTGTCACAATACCTGCATGTGTCAAAAACATCACAAGTTACTATGCTTCCTGCAGCCCTGTTAAAATTGAATGACAACTCCAGCCCACTACAAATCTTCTGTCGCACTGGACCCTCCTCCCGAACGGCAATTACCTAGTGTGTGATCTTCACACAGTTATGGGATTTGCGGCCTTCCCTGCATCTCCACCTTAGTAACAGTATTGCAATGTTTGTTCCACCTCACAGAATTGACTATTAAGGGTAATGGGTATGATGTCATTCAGTTTTGCAGGAATTTAACAACTTTGGAAACACCTATTGCTTCCATCTGTAGGACAATATTTTGCATCCTGAAAATCAAGGCTGCAGGTTTGCCAGGTTCGTCCAGCATGATTTCTATCAAAATACATCTTGTCATATGCCAGCAAAACAGTAATCTTCAAAAAGCTTACCTTCCAACTGCACAGACTTCTAGTTCTACAAAATTGTTAGTACTGTTACTACTGTTGTTTTGTTTCATTTTTATGAAGGAACTTCAAATTCTCAAGTGTCAATTATGTCGGATATAATGCCTCAGATCTGCACCTTCGCTAAAATGGTAGTTGTTAACTTACAAACAATAAACACAAAACATATAAGTATTATTATGATATACGTCCAGCTCCAATGGTTCAATTACTGCCACAAACCAAACTGTTGTATGGCCACTATGACATTATCTTAGGTTTTACAGAAATACTTTTCCAAGATCTGTTACCGTACATTATTTTAAGACCATAAAGAAAATGCAGCTAGTGTCACTACTCCAACCTCATGATTGCTTGTGCTGGCCATGCTATTATTACTAATTGTAAGGAAATACCCAGTAAGGTGTTGAAATGTCCTCAAAGTATCATGAAAATTGGTCAACTAGATCAAAAAGTAGACTGGAGAGGAAACACAAAACAGCATGCACTTGTAAGAATGCTTCTCCCATACAGGCTGGAAAGAGGTTAACAAGAACAGACTACTAACTTGGGTGAGAAAATATTTATTTAGAGCTGTAACGAAATGAAGTCACTAATAGTGAAGGGACTGTGAAGACCATATCATTCTAGAGGCTAGGTTCTTGCCCAGCACAAGTCATCTACAGTGTTTATAGAAGTCTTTATTTGTTCAACACAATTGGTGCTTACTTTCACATTATCTGAAGTGGATCTCTGTCAGTTTCAGACAGCATAACATCAACACTTCCACCACACAGTTCTGTTGCTAGCTTTTTAGCAAACACTTTGAGGAAACCCCTCTCTGTGTTGCTGTGATCACAAAGGATTACATGGGTGTCTTTGTGAACAGCATCCAGAATATCATGATGTTGCATCTCGCCTGTCAAATACAGATCAGCTTTCACACCCTTCAGGACAGATGATCCAGAACCGGCACAAATGGCAATAGTAGAGACAAGGGATTCTGTAAAAACAAACTTTCAATGAAATTAAGGTGTAAGAAATAATAATGAATGAGCCATACACAGGTATGAGAAGTGTGTACCTTTTGACAGATAAAAGAGACTATTTGTGAGACTAAATGTAGAGGAGTGGGTAATATTAAAATGGACCTTAGAATAACAGGATGTGAAAGTGTGAACAGGATCTCAGTTGGTTTATAATACAGAACATGGTAATAAACCTTCAGATTTCATGCAGCAGAAATATCTATGTCAGATAAGCGACTACAAAATATTTCAAGAATCTCTTGTCCCATAGAGATTGCTGTCATCCTCATCATCTTTACTCTCATGTGTACCTTCACAGCTACTCATATATCTTTCCACATACATTTTATACACACACATTGTCTTGGATGGCTTGTGACCTTCCATTCATGTAAAACACCCCATCTATCTACATCCATAATCTGAAAGTCCCTCTTGTAAGGAAAAAATCTTTAACATTTATCCATGGAACTGATTTTTTTTGACCATCTGGGAGGGACGGCAGATTGCTGAATTCTTGAAATTGCCGTATTTATAAACCGTCTTGCCAAATAATCAGAGCTGGAATCCATGAAGATGTACAAGAAGCATGCAGTGAATGACAAATAATAACATCCCCAAACCCTGAGCCAACTAATGTCAGCACCCACATCTCACATCCTTAAACTTGTCAGGAATTTCCTATAACATTATTGGGAAATCAGCTGCATCACAGGTGGGTCAAAATACAATAAGAATTCATGTACCACCATGAAACCTTTAAGTCTTACATTTTCAGGAGCTGTAAACCATGAGAATGAAGAAGGATTAGCGGCTAAAACTGGAAAAAGTTTTAGTACATGAATGAAGCCAAACATCTCGAAATAAATCATGAGACAGAGGAGCTGGTGGGTTAAATCAGACAGAATTCAAATTTTGTGCAACCTGATGCTGTGTCTTTGGGTGAATGGTTCCCAACATTTCAAATGTTGGTAGTGCCTTCATCTTAAATGGTGAACAAGAGATAGGTTTTGCCAACAAACAGAGGGCAAAACAGGCTAAGTAAATGAAGAAGAGGTGCTATCAGACAGCTAAATTAGAAACTATTTTAGCATTAAATGGAGCACACATATAGCTCTCAACAATCAAATTCATGAGGAGAGTCATTATACAATATGACAAAGGCCAGAATTGCTAAACTTGTCTCAAATTATGAACCATGAGGATGAAGAGATGATGACAAACCACAGATGAGATGATCTAACCAACCAAATAAAACTGATCCAGAGCATGATAAATCATTCATTAGACTATGAAGCTTGTTATTAAATGATGCAAGTAAGAGAATGGTTTAAACATTGGGAATGTACTGCAGGGTGCACATTTTATGAGTTATACAACCAACTTCTTCAACCATTCCATATCACATCTCAGAAATGAATAATAACTGAGGTACTGACCTGTACTAAAATACATTTTTCATTGAGTCATCATATCTGACAACACAGTACTGGCACAATGACTCCCATTTTTTAATATCACCCCTGCACCCCCTTTCCCCTCCCACCAAACACAAATATCTCACTTCCCTTTCTAAAACATGGGGAATGTTTCTGCGAGCTCTCAATGTACCCCATTTCCTGTCCTTTTGTCTAATAAACTTATGGCCATCCAACTTTATTAAAAAACTGAAGATGATAACAGTGTGTCCTCCAAGTGCTTTCTCTCAGTGGCACATGTTTCCATGTTAGGAATATATTTAGATTATCATTCCCATACTATTCTGAAGACACATTCCAAATTGAATTTCCACGGATTGTATGTTCGAAATTTCAATGACTGCTCTTGTTATCATTGCTTCATCAGGTGACAGTTTCTTTCTGGATTGTAAACTGACTTGAACTTCTACAGCAAATATTCACACAGGATGAATTTTGAAAAGCCCTCATATTTTTTGTGCTTGGTGACTCTTGTTCCTAAAATGTTAGCCAAATGGTTTCAAATCAGTTCCTATACATAGTTTTGCCACAAAAGTGGATGCAGAAATTGAGGAATCACTTGAACAGTAGTCCTTTCTGACCTGTCCAATCAAAACTATTTAGCCTGAAAACATTTTCACTTCCATAGCTATAATGGTGGACCACTTCAATAATTTACATGGTTTTTTCCATGGTTGTGCACTGTGTGTTACAGACTGGACTGTGCAGTAAATAACTGTATACAATAGCTCCAGTTACTGTACTTAACAATCCAACCACCTCAGGATTATCAATACTTATGGTCAAACTTATGGTTTTTGATACGTATTCATTACTTGCGATTTTGCAAGTTCTGCACCACACATCACTCTTCTCATCATCAGGATGACCACTGTTATCTGGTTCACTACTAGCATCCTCACCTCTGCTTATTCCATGCACACCCATCTAGTGCCTAACTGAAGAATACGTGGAGTTATACCACCATTTCCTCTACAACACGCCTTCATGATGTGTAGAAGGAAAACTCTCCTGTTGCCTGTGCTTATTTCAATGGCCAAAGTAAAGAATAAAGGACAAGGTCCTGGTTTTGTACATGAAGCAGCTGTGGTGAAGTCTCTCCCATTTCACACCCCTCCTTGTCACACACGTTCCAAGAAATATCTTCATATGAGTCAAGCAAAATACTATCTTCTACAGCTGTCATAAGCAAAGCTATGTTTCACACTGATAAATTATAAATAAAAATTAAAAGCATATTTGAGGTTGTGTTATTTTGAATCCTAGTGATGTCTGTGTGTGGTGCTGAAAGACATATTCATTCCTGCTTCAAGCTGCTAATAATCTTGCAATGATAAGTGTGGCAGCTGATACATACATATGGACTATAAAGCATAACAAAACAAACTACATGACCCATATAAGTGCCGAACAGAAATGACGTGTTTCTACATGACCTGATAATAAAGTGTTAAACTGAGTGCATGGGCTGACAGGTCACAAAACGTGCACACATAAAAACTAAAAAACCATCTCACCCATATGTTTCTGTCTTGCCAGTGCCACCCTGATATGCTGCAAGTTAAGATGCTTCTTGACAAGTTCTTTTACAGCTGCCAGTTGCAAAGGTCTCTTTAAGCAACATAAGCGTCCCATACCAACACCATGAGGTGGAACCTGTCATTGAACATATAAAAATAAGATTTAACATTAAAAATACTACAATATATGAGTCCACTATAAACAATGCAACTAATACCAAGTCTTTTTTTTTATGTTTTGCTGACCGTGCATCTCAGCAATTAACCAACTTGATGCACAAAATTTTTGTTTTACAATAAGTTTATTTCATGCCCCTACATGTTTCGAGCACATGTGCTCGAAACATGTAGGGGCATGAAATAAACTTATTGTAAAACAAAAATTTTGTGCATCAAGTTGGTTAATTGCTGAGATGCACGGTCAGCAAAACATAAAAAAAAAGACTTGGTATTAGTTGCATTGTTTATAGTGGACTCATATATTGTAGTATTTTTAATGTTAAATCTTATTTTTATATGTTCAATGACAGGTTCCACCTCATGGTGTTGGTATGGGACGCTTATGTTGCTTAAAGAGACCTTTGCAACTGGCAGCTGTAAAAGAACTTGTCAAGAAGCATCTTAACTTGCAGCATATCAGGGTGGCACTGGCAAGACAGAAACATATGGGTGAGATGGTTTTTTAGTTTTTATGTGTGCACGTTTTGTGACCTGTCAGCCCATGCACTCAGTTTAACACTTTATTATCAGGTCATGTAGAAACACGTCATTTCTGTTCGGCACTTATATGGGTCATGTAGTTTGTTTTGTTATGCTTTATAGTCCATATGTATGTATCAGCTGCCACACTTATCATTGCAAGATTATTAGCAGCTTGAAGCAGGAATGAATATGTCTTTCAGCACCACACACAGACATCACTAGGATTCAAAATAACACAACCTCAAATATGCTTTTAATTTTTATTTATAATTTATCAGTGTGAAACATAGCTTTGCTTATGACAGCTGTAGAAGATAGTATTTTGCTTGACTCATATGAAGATATTTCTTGGAACGTGTGTGACAAGGAGGGGTGTGAAATGGGAGAGACTTCACCACAGCTGCTTCATGTACAAAACCAGGACCTTGTCCTTTATTCTTTACTTTGGCCATTGAAATAAGCACAGGCAACAGGAGAGTTTTCCTTCTACACATCATGAAGGCGTGTTGTAGAGGAAATGGTGGTATAACTCCACGTATTCTTCAGTTAGGCACTAGATGGGTGTGCATGGAATAAGCAGAGGTGAGGATGCTAGTAGTGAACCAGATAACAGTGGTCATCCTGATGATGAGAAGAGTGATGTGTGGTGCAGAACTTGCAAAATCGCAAGTAATGAATACGTATCAAAAACCATAAGTTTGACCATAAGTATTGATAATCCTGAGGTGGTTGGATTGTTAAGTACAGTAACTGGAGCTATTGTATACAGTTATTTACTGCACAGTCCAGTCTGTAACACACAGTGCACAACCATGGAAAAAACCATGTAAATTATTGAAGTGGTCCACCATTATAGCTATGGAAGTGAAAATGTTTTCAGGCTAAATAGTTTTGATTGGACAGGTCAGAAAGGACTACTGTTCAAGTGATTCCTCAATTTCTGCATCCACTTTTGTGGCAAAACTATGTATAGGAACTGATTTGAAACCATTTGGCTAACATTTTAGGAACAAGAGTCACCAAGCACAAAAAATATGAGGGCTTTTCAAAATTCATCCTGTGTGAATATTTGCTGTAGAAGTTCAAGTCAGTTTACAATCCAGAAAGAAACTGTCACCTGATGAAGCAATGATAACAAGAGCAGTCATTGAAATTTCGAACATACAATCCGTGGAAATTCAATTTGGAATGTGTCTTCAGAATAGTATGGGAATGATAATCTAAATATATTCCTAACATGGAAACATGTGCCACTGAGAGAAAGCACTTGGAGGACACACTGTTATCATCTTCAGTTTTTTAATAAAGTTGGATGGCCATAAGTTTATTAGACAAAAGGACAGGAAATGGGGTACATTGAGAGCTCGCAGAAACATTCCCCATGTTTTAGAAAGGGAAGTGAGATATTTGTGTTTGGTGGGAGGGGAAAGGGGGTGCAGGGGTGATATTAAAAAATGGGAGTCATTGTGCCAGTACTGTGTTGTCAGATATGATGACTCAATGAAAAATGTATTTTAGTACAGGTCAGTACCTCAGTTATTATTCATTTCTGAGATGTGATATGGAATGGTTGAAGAAGTTGGTTGTATAACTCATAAAATGTGCACCCTGCAGTACATTCCCAATGTTTAAACCATTCTCTTACTTGCATCATTTAATAACAAGCTTCATAGTCTAATGAATGATTTATCATGCTCTGGATCAGTTTTATTTGGTTGGTTAGATCATCTCATCTGTGGTTTGTCATCATCTCTTCATCCTCATGGTTCATAATTTGAGACAAGTTTAGCAATTCTGGCCTTTGTCATATTGTATAATGACTCTCCTCATGAATTTGATTGTTGAGAGCTATATGTGTGCTCCATTTAATGCTAAAATAGTTTCTAATTTAGCTGTCTGATAGCACCTCTTCTTCATTTACTTAGCCTGTTTTGCCCTCTGTTTGTTGGCAAAACCTATCTCTTGTTCACCATTTAAGATGAAGGCACTACCAACATTTGAAATGTTGGGAACCATTCACCCAAAGACACAGCATCAGGTTGCACAAAATTTGAATTCTGTCTGATTTAACCCACCAGCTCCTCTGTCTCATGATTTATTTCGAGATGTTTGGCTTCATTCATGTACTAAAACTTTTTCCAGTTTTAGCCGCTAATCCTTCTTCATTCTCATGGTTTACAGCTCCTGAAAATGTAAGACTTAAAGGTTTCATGGTGGTACATGAATTCTTATTGTATTTTGACCCACCTGTGATGCAGCTGATTTCCCAATAATGTTATAGGAAATTCCTGACAAGTTTAAGGATGTGAGATGTGGGTGCTGACATTAGTTGGCTCAGGGTTTGGGGATGTTATTATTTGTCATTCACTGCATGCTTCTTGTACATCTTCATGGATTCCAGCTCTGATTATTTGGCAAGACGGTTTATAAATACGGCAATTTCAAGAATTCAGCAATCTGCCGTCCCTCCCAGATGGTCAAAAAAAATCAGTTCCATGGATAAATGTTAAAGATTTTTTCCTTACAAGAGGGACTTTCAGATTATGGATGTAGATAGATGGGGTGTTTTACATGAATGGAAGGTCACAAGCCATCCAAGACAATGTGTGTGTATAAAATGTATGTGGAAAGATATATGAGTAGCTGTGAAGGTACACATGAGAGTAAAGATGATGAGGATGACAGCAATCTCTATGGGACAAGAGATTCTTGAAATATTTTGTAGTCGCTTATCTGACATAGATATTTCTGCTGCATGAAATCTGAAGGTTTATTACCATGTTCTGTATTATAAACCAACTGAGATCCTGTTCACACTTTCACATCCTGTTATTCTAAGGTCCATTTTAATATTACCCACTCCTCTACATTTAGTCTCACAAATAGTCTCTTTTATCTGTCAAAAGGTACACACTTCTCATACCTGTGTATGGCTCATTCATTATTATTTCTTACACCTTAATTTCATTGAAAGTTTGTTTTTACAGAATCCCTTGTCTCTACTATTGCCATTTGTGCCGGTTCTGGATCATCTGTCCTGAAGGGTGTGAAAGCTGATCTGTATTTGACAGGCGAGATGCAACATCATGATATTCTGGATGCTGTTCACAAAGACACCCATGTAATCCTTTGTGATCACAGCAACACAGAGAGGGGTTTCCTCAAAGTGTTTGCTAAAAAGCTAGCAACAGAACTGTGTGGTGGAAGTGTTGATGTTATGCTGTCTGAAACTGACAGAGATCCACTTCAGATAATGTGAAAGTAAGCACCAATTGTGTTGAACAAATAAAGACTTCTATAAACACTGTAGATGACTTGTGCTGGGCAAGAACCTAGCCTCTAGAATGATATGGTCTTCACAGTCCCTTCACTATTAGTGACTTCATTTCGTTACAGCTCTAAATAAATATTTTCTCACCCAAGTTAGTAGTCTGTTCTTGTTAACCTCTTTCCAGCCTGTATGGGAGAAGCATTCTTACAAGTGCATGCTGTTTTGTGTTTCCTCTCCAGTCTACTTTTTGATCTAGTTGACCAATTTTCATGATACTTTGAGGACATTTCAACACCTTACTGGGTATTTCCTTACAATTAGTAATAATAGCATGGCCAGCACAAGCAATCATGAGGTTGGAGTAGTGACACTAGCTGCATTTTCTTTATGGTCTTAAAATAATGTACGGTAACAGATCTTGGAAAAGTATTTCTGTAAAACCTAAGATAATGTCATAGTGGCCATACAACAGTTTGGTTTGTGGCAGTAATTGAACCATTGGAGCTGGACGTATATCATAATAATACTTATATGTTTTGTGTTTATTGTTTGTAAGTTAACAACTACCATTTTAGCGAAGGTGCAGATCTGAGGCATTATATCCGACATAATTGACACTTGAGAATTTGAAGTTCCTTCATAAAAATGAAACAAAACAACAGTAGTAACAGTACTAACAATTTTGTAGAACTAGAAGTCTGTGCAGTTGGAAGGTAAGCTTTTTGAAGATTACTGTTTTGCTGGCATATGACAAGATGTATTTTGATAGAAATCATGCTGGACGAACCTGGCAAACCTGCAGCCTTGATTTTCAGGATGCAAAATATTGTCCTACAGATGGAAGCAATAGGTGTTTCCAAAGTTGTTAAATTCCTGCAAAACTGAATGACATCATACCCATTACCCTTAATAGTCAATTCTGTGAGGTGGAACAAACATTGCAATACTGTTACTAAGGTGGAGATGCAGGGAAGGCCGCAAATCCCATAACTGTGTGAAGATCACACACTAGGTAATTGCCGTTCGGGAGGAGGGTCCAGTGCGACAGAAGATTTGTAGTGGGCTGGAGTTGTCATTCAATTTTAACAGGGCTGCAGGAAGCATAGTAACTTGTGATGTTTTTGACACATGCAGGTATTGTGACAGGTTGGCCAACTGTGTTAACCATCTCATTAATTGCTGCTGTGAATAAGGTCACACTTAAAATTTATCCTTGTAGCACTCCATTTTGAGGATAATGTGTGGTAAGGCATTGCTGACACAGACACAGATATACTGGCCCTGGAGAAGTGAAGAAGGAAACAGTGCTAGCCAACACATTGGACTCCAGTGGTGGTGTTCTCACGATACCATGTAAACTGATAGTGTCATGCTCCCTCATTAAGTAAGAGAAGATATTGCCAAGATTTTGGTGCGTTAAGAAAGTATTTTGAGTGCAGTGTTCCATGTTGACAGGGTGGTAAAGACTGGATCTGGGACATCAGAACCTACACTGAGCATTTGATAAAAGGTTTCTGCTTTGCTCTTTTTGATAGTTTATGATATTCTCCATTTCAACATGTGGTTATTCCATCTGTCGCTAGACATTAACTCGGAATATATTATAGAACTCAATTTTCCATCATATATTAGTAACTCTTAACTATGTGTATCTAGCTAAAGATTTTACTTCTTTTCCTTTTGTATCTTGTCATATCCCTCGTGAAGTACACCCAGCCCTTGTTTTACACCACAGTTGTATTCCTGAAAAAAGTATGTAAATAAAAAAACATAAATAAAAAATTATATTCTCATCAGAAATAAGGGGTTAGCATAGTAGAACACAGCCAGACAAAGGGCTTTAAACTGAAAATGATAGACCGCAAGGTAAGAAGTGGTGTAATTAGCAAGCGGTGATACAGCAAAAGGCATACAACAAGAGTTGGGTGTATCTTAATTGCACTGTCACTGGTGTAGTCAATACAGGAGAGTCTACAAATGATCTTAACCATTTTAGTCAGGTCCTAGTGAGATCACGTTTAAGGTACATTTAGGGAATACGTATATAAGAAACCCTCGCCGTTTGAGGAGGTCCCGTTCCTGATGAATACTGCGAAAGGTAAAACCTCGATGCGTGTAAGACCATATGGCAAAAATTAGGGTCAGGGAAGCCAAAAACACACGAAACATGATACACAACACAAAAAAAATGTGTTGGCGCAGTTGCGAATCGGGAAAGGGGGAGGAGTTGTGAGAGTGGTGCCGCCGCCCCGAGCGACACTGCCGGTGCGGCCAAATTGACAGCAAAATTAATAGTTTAAATTAAAAACGTCTTTACTGAAAAAAAAATTAAATTAGTGAGTGAAATAGGAGAAAACTCAATAAATGATTGTGATTTTCCTGAATTTATATATAATTACTGTTAGGGAGCGGCCATTGTGATTACTCGCCCAGGGCGCCAAGACACCTAGCTACGCTACTGTGATGATGCTGATCGGAATGATGTCGGTGTTCCTGACCGAAAGTTCTCGCGATGCTCAAATGACAGACTGCATGGCGGAGGGGGGCTGAACACCTTGTGAAGAAAGAGATGAATTTGGAGTGCCTTGCCTTCTGCATGTTCTTGTACATCTCACAGTATGGCGCCTTGGCAGCCTTCATTTCGCGCTTGAATTTCGGACTTGTCCTACCAAAGTTATAGATTTGCTGTGACACATAGTCCTCCTAAATTATATTTTTGAAATGCTCTTTGTAGTTTGGCTTCAGCCACATGATCAGCAGATGCTGGTTTTCCTTTTCTCTTCACGTCGTGCCGGCTCAAATAGTTATTCAGATTTTCCAAGTACCCTTCACTGCTATGAAAACTGTCTTTTTCACGCCCAGCCTCTGCATATCTCTATAATCACATGACCTTTCCAGTCACCACGTTACCACTGACTCGCAGCCCTTCATATGCCTCGTCTTCCTGCCATATGCAGAAGGCCCTTTCGGGTTTTTAGAGAAAGGGTCATGACAAATCGCAAGAAATGTTCGTACTTGTTGGAACAATGGCCTTATGGCTTCCCCGATCATGTCCCCATATTTCTGGACAAAGCCAGTCGTCGATCATTTGCACCATACTGGCGTCCGACCGCAGCAATTCTCATTCCGCCGTTATCCGACACCTCCACTCTCGCTATCCGAGACATCAATTTCCTTTTCCTTTTTATCATTAGGATCTTCATCAGCACGTACACATAGGCTACATCACCCTTCCCAGACATAATTCTAACACGAGGACAACAATTCTAAGAGCTGTTAAAAGTATAGTCCAACTACATACCGTATCGTAAGATATCTAGGTAGCTACTTAGTGACGTGCGTGCCTGCGTGCACGGAACCAGACTGTTGTGTATTAGCATGTAGTCGTAACAGCGAAGAAATGAGGGAAGTAACCCGCGGTGCACGTAGGTTGTCACAATAATTCTGGGAAAAAGTGGAACCGCAATAGGTAAACCCACGATCGAGGTGGGGCTGCTGTAATGGAAAAATAAACCAAGAAATATTACGAACAAAAAAATGCAGTGTGTGTTACCAGCGTAGCTCGAGCGATGTCAAACGGACATTTCATCTCCTGTCAAACTTCCCACTGAATTGAGATCTGCCTTCATCTCATCTGATGTCGTCTGTGACAGATGGACGTAGACATTGTCCTTCAAAAATCCTAGAAGAAAACTCGTGTGAGCTCAGGGGCGTAGGCTTTCGTGCACAATCTGCTGACTAAGAGGAAGTTCAAACAGGAACGGATGTGATTTGTTATCTCAGAGGCCATTTCATTGCTCGCAGACCAAATTCGTTAATTAGGCAGAAGTTCTTGTCGGTACAACCTCACCTTGATCAGGAAGTGTGTGGGGGCCTCCACATGTTGGTGAATCACATACTGTGAGTATTAAATAGCCTACAGGATTAATATCGTAAAGACCATTGACGGGCCGACAGTATTTTTGTAATTTCAAATATGCTGGCTCACTAACAGGCTTCCTCTTTACTAAAAAATATATGTGTAATGAGTTTGCATCGTGTGTGTTGCTGAAAAATACAGTAACATATGTAGGTTTAAATTCTAAGTGCCTGGGAAGACAGTGCGTAGGAAAATATTTGGATTTAGATGGAGACAAGTGTCCTTATTGGGTAATTGAATGTAGTCCCTGATGCATAACGAAGCAGAATGTGAGAATATGAACTGGATTCACCTGAGGCAGGATAGGGACCGGTGAGCACTGTGAGAAATAAACTTGGATTCCATGAAGTATCTTGAAATTTCTTGACTAACTGAGGAATTGTTCAACGATTCAAGAAGAACTCTGCTCATCTGAGTTATGCATGATTATATTTAAGCCTGTTAAGAACACATAGTATTGTTAGTGTATTAATGTCAGCGGGACTAGAATGGGCTGAACGTGTAGCTGGGATGGCTAAGACAAGAAATGCTTATAGAATATTGGCGAGAATGTTAAATAGAGAAAACTGTAATGAAGACGGAAGTATGGTGTGATGATGGGAGGTGGAATTGGCTCAGAATCGTGTCTTGTTGTGGGCGTTGGTATTTGGGTTCTTTTATCGGAGAGTTGATGGTCTGTGAACTATTGTTGTTAGGATAGTAAAATCTAGGATGAGCTGAACATGTCATTCTGGTGGAAACGTGAAGGATAATGGTGAGGTGGTTTGTAGATTGGGTGCGAAGAAGGGAGATGAATGGAACTGCAAATAACGGGTCAGACGGTAAATTACTTCAGGTATCCATGAATTTGCCCTTTTTTACACAAGCATACGGTTTTAAATAGCAGTTAATTCCTCTGGCTCTTTAAACTGTACCAGGATTCGCGATATTTGTATTAATTATTGTTTTGCCATATGGTTCACCATAAATACCAGACAATTCCGGAATAATATCGGCTGCTCGCGTTAGTAAATACTAGTGACCGCCCTTTCCATCCTCCCTGAACCTCTTTTATGACACAAAGGGCCGTTTTGTTGGTGTCTTGTGTTATGTCTCTTTCCTTTTTAGGTTGCTGGACTTCGATGGTAGGCGGACGATTGAGAGAGGGGGTACGTCAGGCAGGATACGACTTGGCCGCTATGTTGCTCAACTGCATTCAGTCGTAATCCGTGGTCCGTGTTAGTGGTTGCCTGCCGGCTGCTGTCTCCCTGCCTGCTGCCAGTTGGTGAGTCGACGTTGTAGCAAGGTACATGAATGCTTAAGAAATTAGAATTTCTTGCATTTACTAGCTCTAAATGACGTGAGGTACCGAATACACTTGGCCATGAAGCTGACGGATTGCGAGGCTTTAATTTGGTGTGAATATTTCTGCGTTCGTCTCTTTTCACCCTCATGAATTTTGAAACTGCAAAGTGATTTCAGAAGGCTAGTTTTAAAACATATGAAACCGTCCTCTATGCTTTGTACTACGTCAGCAATTTAAATATTAGTAATATAGAAGACCGTGACGTGCATGCCGAAGGTCATTTTGGAAACACTTGAAACAGACTTTCCCTGAATTTACGTGCCGTATAGTGAGAAGCAGGTAATGTGTGGTAAATTGTACATCATATGGCGCAAGTGAGCGGATATATTATAAACAGTGACCAGCTTACGGGACAGGTTCAGTGCTGAGCATGTACTGACGTCAGAACTTTGAAATTGTTCGAGTATTGTTAGTAGCTTACTGCACTGCGGTAGTAACAGATACATCCTCTGCAAATCATTTGTAAAAAAAAAAAAAAGAAAAGGTAAATGATACGAAGCAATCGAGAACATCGGTCAACTATGCTGCAACCTGCGTGAATACCATCGTCATTCCCATAATTATGTTCATTTGAAGCTTAGACAGTGAACTGCAGGGACTGTTTTTTTCCTAGTAAAGTTTGGTTAAGAGCGATTACAGTGAAAAAAAAGTCAGGAATGTACGTGTGACGTAGAGACGCGTTCGTGTAACCACTATTGCAATTGAAAAGCAATAAATATTACATATTACGAATGCGTGCCTGTATTCTCTGTATTTTTTTTCCTTAGTATCTGACGTACAAACCGCACCTTTTCTTTGCAGCATTTTATTGTTATCTGTGGCCTGTCTGGCTCTACCATATTTTCTCACATCTCATAAACGGCACAATTTCGTAAAAAAAAAGAAAAAAAAAAGAAAGCTTATTGAACATGAAAAGTTTGTTTCGATTTCATCTACAACTTTCTTCCGAAACATTTCTTATTCTAAGATGAGTTCAGCGATATATTATCGTGAATGTACGTAAGTCTTCATATAATGTGCTGGTCATTCTTGCAAGATTTTAATCAAACTTGAACTTTCTTGACAGATTTTCGAAAAATGCTCACATTTGAAATTTCGTGAAAAATCCGTCCAGTGGGAGCCGAGTTTTCCTACAGCAGAAAAGGATAATTAGAATTGTGACTGTTTCGAGCTATTTAATACAATGTAAACATGTATTTCAGAGATTAGAATTGTTAACCTTGTCTCCGCAATACATACTGTCCCTAATGAGGTTCTTGCCGCAGAATTTGGTACTTTATACACTTAATTCTGCAACTCGTAGTTTTAATACAAGAAATAAATTGCAATTACGTAAACCGTTACCCGCCCTTTCAATATACCAGCAAGGAGCGTACTATGATAGAATAACAATCTTCAAAATATACAAGATTATATTACTGAGTCGGTGCTGAGGAAAACGTGTTTTATATCAAATGTGAAGAAGTATTTAACTGACAACCCCTTCTACTGAATTGATGAATACGCAAACTCTTAATATTCTATTTGTTATGATATCTGATTGGGTTTTTTTTATTTTTAATAATCAATTATGATTTCCGTTAATATTTTATATAAATTTATTTACCGTTTTTGATATTATATTACTTTTATATATGAGATTTTGGACCATATTTGTTCTTATGTGAAGCTGTTTATTGTGTGACTATTGATTGCCTTGAATCAGACTTATTCTTATGACGTGCTTTATATCCTGTGTCATTGTGCTGTAAGGATTGACGAACGTGAAATCTCGTATGTATGTATGTATGTATGCATGCATATATGTATGTATGTATTTACATTCCTCAAAATTATCTATCCAGCTTCACCGTGGCCCTCATCATATTCTTCCCGTTTGATATGTAATAGTTTGCTACTTTCGGACCCATTCTGCTACCTGGACGTCACATCTCTTCCTGTACACATCATCATCTAAGTTATAACGTCCTCGGCTATAGGCCGAGCTGTTTGTCACCGGCTGCTTAGCACAGGCGAATGGTCCCGCCGAATTCTCACCGTGGATCGAGCAAGTTTACTCAAATGGTAACGCCTCGACTTTTGTTTTGGAGGTGCTGGGTTAGAATCTCGACCATATGACGGACTGTCCTGACTTGGCGTTTTTCTCGTTTGTCCTTCTACGACATTTGCAAGCCATTATTCACCATCAACTAATCTTTCGACGCTATTCAGTGTGAGTTACTGACAACGTTGTTAAACAAACTGCAGTTAGAAATACACTGCGGAGGCCGGAGTTCGATTGCAGAATGGCCGTGGCATTCAGGTTGATATTTGCTACAAGTACTTGTGTTTCTCCGTACCAGTGCTCCATATTCATATACCAGCAGCGCCAACCAAAGTACTAGATGTATAATACTGCAGAGATAATTGGTTTGAACTTTTATTTATTTGTTCTAATTACATGTTTTTATAAACACAGTTGTAAGTATTCAGGTTCGATAAAAAAGGAAATGGTTATGTTTGGATGATTACTCTTCTGTTGATCAGAGAAGATTATACTGTCTAATTAGTTACACGGCAAAATATGCAATTTATGTGCAGTTGGAGCACGATCCGCCACTGGTAAGGCCTACATATTTCTGTGGTTACTGAGCCTACACAAGGCGAGGCCAGTCATTTACCTGAAGTGTTGTAGATCTCAACGACCTTGGACTGATTTCGTATCCACCCACAGGAAACGCATCTCGAAGTTTTCTTCTTCTGCAAAAGCCGTGCATCAAGATTATATGAATTCTAAATTATCGGGCTCTTCTTAGTGCCTTTGCTTGATTATTTCTTGGCGTTGCTTCAGCTTATGAGGTTATATGGTGTGATATGTGGCTTAGACGAGGGTTGTGTGTTTCATTATGTCCCGTATTCACTGTGGGCTCTCTGTGTTGCACTGTTGCGTGATAGCCAGAATATCTTAATTATGATATTGGAGAAGGAGGTAGGAATCTTCATGTTTGCACCGTGCGTCAATGATAATTAAACACTTTATTATCCGACTAATGCACAATATGTAATATGTAGATACAATAAAAATTATAAAATACTTAAAAGTGCTCCAACATGTTTCGGATCACAGAGGATCCATCATCAGGGAGCCTTGTGCAGTGCTTGGCCGAAAATTACAAGAATGATTCTACCTTTTCCGTTGATGTGGACAAGGTTCACTGTTCACTGTATATGAAGGCACTGCCTTCATATACAGTGAACTACACACACGCACAACGGGACAGAATATGCTGCCATAACACCGACCTTGTGCATGTCAACGGACACGATAGAATCATTCTTGTAATTTTCAGCCAAGCACTGTACAAGTCTCCCTGATGATGGATCCTCTGTGATCCGAAACATGTTGGAGCACTTTTAAATATTTTATAATTTTAATTGTACAGTACCTACATATTATATATTGTGCATTAGTTGGATAATAAAGTGTTGAAGGAGGTAGGAAGTTCCTCCGAGTTTCCAGTAATTTATACCATATTTGACACGGAGAAGAATGATTAATGATTAATGACTGGAAACTTACAGTGACGCGGAATGAAAAGAATGCACTATTTCAACTTTGGCTACAGACAGTGCACTGAGTATGTGTTTGTAGCCTTAGATATCCGGCATGCAAAGCGCACTGTCATCTGTGGCCTTTCTGGCTGTACCATATATTTCCACATTATCTCACAGACGGCACAATTTCGTAAAAAAAGTACTGAACATAAGTGAACACACTTTACCCCCGAGAAAGACCCGGTACCCATTTTGCATGAGGCTGGGTGTGCCCCAGGGCCGGCCTGGACGGGCGGAATATCTTGTTCCCACCGGGATTCGATCCCGGACCGTGCAGCCCGTAGTCAGTCGTTATACCGACTGAGTTACCCGCCCCACGAATGGTATAAATACGCATATCTTCATGTAAAGTACCCGTTATTCTTTTCAGATTTTAATAAGAATTGAATTTTCTCGACAGTTTTTCGAAAAATCCTGAAATATAAAATTTAATGGAAATCCTCCCAGTGGGAGCCGAGTTGTTCATGCGGACAGACGGAACGGACGGACGGACGGACGGAAAGACATGACGAAGCTCATATTCGCTTTCCGCAAATTTGCCAAACCCCCTAAAAACAAAGACATGCTATAGAGAAAGAAAAACGTTTGATCACAGAATCAAAGTTGCACATCAGTCATGTTCTGTTCAGTTCAGTTCAAAACTGTGCGGCATAGGAACAAAATGTACGTAAAACAAATAACTTCGATCTTACAGGCCGGGCATACAAATCAGTGGTGTACGGTAAGATGGCACTCCTGAGTTTCTTGGTTGTTTGTCCCGTGAGGAATCCTTAATGTTGTTGTAGTTGCGCACTGCTTGAAGGAGAACGCAGCGTGAGTGAGCACGGTGGGTGTGACTGACATTAGACATGTCAGCAAAGATAACAATGCACGAATTGTCAGTATTCCAAATTAGCAATGCGACAGATACGTGTATTGTATTATTGGTTGACAGCTGATGACATATAACAACAGAGTATCGTAAGGCGCAGGCTGCTGGCAAGAAAGAATGAATGAATGAATGAATATGTTGTTGAAGAAATCGAATAATAAGCCTACTTTTTATTCTTTTGTTGTCTATTTTACGACGCTCAGAGTATACATATAACGTCGAATGACATGATGATCGATGATTGGCAAATGGGAAGAGCTATGGAAGAAAGCGATCGTGGCCTAAACTGAGGTGCACTCTAGGCGGGGCTGCAGCCCAGCCCTCCCCTCTCCCTCACCCACAAATTGAAATTTAAAAAAAATATAGGTTTTTGTAAACGCTATGATATTAAAAGTTTTGCGTGATTCAAACTTCAGCCGAAATCAGAAACTCAAATCAGCTGGTGACAATACATTAGAAATTTGAAGAATAAAATAAAATAAACTTAGCATTTCAGATGAAATTAAGAAAACCGAAAAGATTAGGCATTGCGATTTAAAGTAGGTCGATTCAGCCATGGAACATGTAGTTGTATTTGGATGTAAGTAAATGCAGTTGCAAACAGTGTTACGTTACTTACGGCATGACTTTTATGACATATTTGACGTTCATAGGGCCGTGCATCCTAATATTATTTCTATAGTAAAACCAACTAGATGCGCGCCAGTGTATCAAATTTATTTTATTTTGTAATGACACTCTACATGTTTCGGACGGTCTTTCCGTCCATCATCAGGATTTGAAGATTGTACATACAGCAACAGGCATTTGTCAAACAGATACTGCTGTCTGCTTGCTAGCAAGACCGTCCGAAACATGTAGAGTGTCATTACAAAATAAAATAAATTTGATACACTGGTGCATCTAGTTGGTTTTACTATAGAAATAATTTTATAACGTAATTTTTTATCAGTCATAAATTACTCGTATACATAGTCTCGAGTTCAGAGTGTGAGGATTGATATTAGTACCTTCGAGTGGGCGGAAGAGTTTAAATATTTGGGAACAACTTTAACAAATCAAAATTCTATTGCGGAAGAAATTAAGAACAGATTGAGGTCAGGAAATGCTTGCTATCATTTGGTGCAGAATCTTTTGTCTTCCAGGTTGCTATACAAAAATGTAAAGATCAAGATATATAGAACTATAATTTTGCCTGTTGTTTTGTATGGGTGTGAAGCTTGGTCGCTGACATTGCGGGAGGAAAGGAAGCTGAGGGTGTTTGAGCAAATGGTGTTGAGGAGAATATTTGGACCTAGGAGGGACGAGGTAACGGGGGAATGGAGGAGATTGCATAACGAGGAGCTAAATGATTTGTACTCCTCACCCAATATTGTGCGGGTGACAAAATCG
>Ga0123354_10001334_pt1 | contig 29532 bp, 18 predicted proteins | sample TergutLab28metaG_2_FD_97872 | JGI IMG/M metagenome (GOLD analysis project Ga0123354, IMG submission 97872) | Labiotermes labralis P4 segment gut microbial communities from Petit-Saut dam, French Guiana - Lab288 P4 | ecosystem: Host-associated > Arthropoda: Insects > Digestive system > Gut ... | reverse complement strand
TTCTTGAAAAATATCTTATAAAACCAAAACATATTGAAATACAGGTTATTGGAGATAATTACGGAAACATAGTGCATTTTTTTGAAAGAGACTGTTCAATACAAAGGCGGCATCAGAAGGTGGTTGAGTTTGCCCCCTCTATTGCGATTTCGGAAAAATTGAGGGAACAGCTTTGCAGCGATGCAATCAAATTAACAAAGCAGGTCAACTACAGAAATGCAGGAACTATTGAATTTTTGGTTGACCAGCAGGGAAATTACTATTTTATAGAAGTGAATCCGCGCCTTCAGGTTGAACATACAGTAACAGAACTTATAACAGGAAGAGATCTTGTTCAACTACAGATAAAAGTTGCGGAAGGATATAAATTAAGCGATCCTGAAATAGGAATAACTGATCAGAGCTCAATCAAAAGGAGTGGATATGCGATCCAGTGCAGAATAACAACAGAAGATCCTGAAAATCATTTTGCTCCGGATATTGGAACCCTTAAAGCATACAGATCTCCCGCAGGATTTGGAGTAAGGCTTGATGCCGGTAATGCATTTACCGGAGCAAGGATAACATCTTCGTATGACTCGCTTCTTGTAAAACTTACAGGATGGGGACTTACTTTTGAAAAAGCAACACAAGTTATAAATAGATCTCTTATTGAGTTCAGGATAAGGGGAGTAAAAACAAACATCCCATTTCTTGAGAATGTCGTAAAAGATCCTATTTTCCTTGCGGGTAACTGCGATACATCGTTTATAGATTCGAATCCAAATCTTTTAATAGGGAAAAAGAAAAAAGACAGGGCAACCAAGCTGCTTAATTATCTTGGCGATATAACAGTAAATGGCCAGGAAACTGTCAAGAAAGTTGCTGTAAAACCCTCTTTCAAAGAAGCAATAGCTCCTGAAATTTCAAGCAGCGCAGTAAGGCCTGCCGGAAGCAGGGATCTTTATAAAAAACTTGGAACGCAAAAATTTATTGAATGGATACTTGCGGAAAAGAAACTACTTATTACAGATACCTCAATGAGGGATGCTCATCAGTCTTTGCTTGCAACAAGAGTAAGAACCCATGATTTATTAAAAATAGCAGAACCTGTTTCTCATCTTGCATCAGATCTTTTTTCTCTTGAAATGTGGGGAGGAGCTACTTTTGATGTTGCATTAAGATTTCTCAAAGAATCTCCGTGGGAAAGATTGCATCTTTTAAGGGAAAAAATTCCAAACATACTGTTCCAGATGCTTTTAAGAGGCTCCAATGCAGTAGGATACACAAACTATCCGGATAATGTTGTAGATAGATTTGTAAAGGAAGCTGCTGATTCGGGAATTGATGTTTTCAGGATTTTTGATGCTCTTAACTGGACAAAAGGGCTTGCTGTTGCAATCGAAGCTGTAAGAAAATATGACAGAATATGTGAAGCGACTTTCTGCTATACCGGAGATATTACAGATCCAAAGAAAGATAAATATCCCCTTGAATATTATGTAAAGATTGCAAAAGAGCTTGAAAAAATGGGTGCCCATATTTTAGGCATAAAAGATATGGCAGGGCTTTTAAAACCCATGGCTGCGACAAAACTTATAAAAGCCCTCAAAGAAGAAGTAGGCATTCCCGTGCATCTTCATACGCATGATACTTCCAGCAACGGAGGGTCTACATTGCTAAGGGCAGCAGAAGCGGGCGTAGATATCGTAGATGCCGCAATTGCGTCAATGTCCGGGCTTACTGCTCAGCCGAATCTTAATGCTCTTTGCGCAGCGCTTGAAGGCTCAGACAGGGATCCTAAAATTGACATTTCGGGTCTTAACACTATTTCAAACTACTGGGAAACCGTAAGGAGTTATTATTTTACATTTGAGTCTGGTCTTAAAAGCGGAACAGCAGAGGTTTATTATCATGAGATACCAGGTGGTCAATATTCCAATTATAAGCCAATGGTTGAAGGACTTGGACTGGGGCATAAGTGGGAAGAATGTAAAAGGATGTACCATGATGTTAATATGCTTTTTGGCGATGTAATAAAAGTAACACCGTCTTCCAAGATCGTTGCGGATATGGCAATGTTCCTAGTCAAGAATAATTTAACAACAAATGATGTTATTTCAAAAGCTCCTGAACTTACATTCCCGCAATCTGTTATTGATTTTTTTAAGGGGATGATCGGTCAGCCATACCAGGGTTTCCCCGCAGATCTTCAAAAGGCAATATTAAAAGGGGAGCGCCCCATAACCTGCAGGCCCGGAGAACTTCTTGATCCAGCTAATTTTGAGGAAGAGAGAAAGAAGCTTGAAGAAACAGTGGGGCATCCTGTAAATGATAAAGACCTTATGTCGTATCTTTTATATCCTCATGTTTTTATTGAATATGACAGGCATATTGAGAAATACGGAAGCACATCTGTAATACCAACGCCTGCATTTTTCTATGGCCTGGATGCCGGAGAAGAAATTACTGTTGATATAGATATGGGCAAGACGCTTATAATAAAACTCAATGCAGTGGGAAGTTCTCAGGCAGATGCTTCAAGGCATTTGTACTTTGAACTTAATGGTCTTGCAAGGACTGTTACTGTTAAAGATAAATCTCTTGAGAGTACGGTTGTTACAAGAGCCAAGGTTGATAAATTTAACAAACGCCATATTGGCGCGCCAATGCCCGGAAAAGTTTTTAAACTTCTTGTTAAAGCCGGTAATACAGTTGAGGTAGGGGATGTTGTTGTTGTTACAGAAGCAATGAAGATGGAAACAAATATAAAGGCAACTGTCCCCGGTAAAGTAAAGGATATTCTTTGTGAACTTGGGGATGTTATTGAAAAAGACGATCTCCTTGTAGTGCTTGAGTAAATTGTTTTGACTCTATCCCGGCTATAAGCGCCGGGATACATTTTTACTCTTCTTGCTGCGCTATCTTCAATTCAGGAGAAATAAAAAGTGAACGATAAAATATTTTATAACAATAAAGGGGCAGAGCTTTCTGCATTGGGAAAATATGATGAAGCAGAAGCAAATTTTAAGCTGGCTCTTGAACTTGCTCCCGGTGATTATTTTGTCCTATACAACATTGGTTTTGTGCTTTTAAAAAAAGGGGATAAAAAAGAATTCAAGAAATGGTTTGACCTTGCTTTTGATAATGCAAGCATGTCAACAACTCCTGATGCGCTTAATTTGAAAAGAGTTCTTGCTCTTGATTGCGGGCTTGCCTGTTTTGATGCAGAGCTTTATAGCGAAGCTGAAAAATATTATGATATTGCATTTTCTCTTGGCGAATCTTCTGCGGAATATTGGAACAGAACAGGTGTTCTCTCTTTTATAACAGAAAAATATGAAAAAGCAAAAAAGTGTTTTGAAAAAGCAGTGAGCCTTGAGCCGGAGCATGCAGATGCATTGTATAATCTTGCAGATACTTATGATGAACTTAACCTGCCTGAAAAAGCTTCTGATACAAGAGCCAAATATTCCGCGCTGGTTGACGGCATGTAAAATAGATCTATTTATTGTCAGGAAACTCTTCGATACAATGTTCTTCTATAACTCTCATCTCTTTCCATTTGCCTTTGATAAAGCGTAAAAGAAAATTAAGGCCAAGCAGAGAGATATATATTGTAGCGATTGCCCATGCTTCGTAAATTCCCTTATGAATGTAAAATATTGAAAGATATGATGGAAGCACAAATACCAAAAATGATAATACCAAATTACTTGTCATTACATATTTTGTATCACCTGCTCCTTTTAGCGCAGATGCAAAAAGAAGATTGAATGAATCAAACAATGTATATACTGCGACAAACTTAAGAAGAACTCTGCACAGCGCTCTTATGGATTCGCCGGAAGAAGGATCTGCGGATATCAAAAAGGGGGTAATAAAAATATCTGGTATTATAAAAAGGAGTATTGCTATAGATGTCATGTAGGTAAAAGAAAGATGAAATCCACTCCATACGCATCTTATTGATGCCGCAGGGGTTTCCCTTCCCTGGTTTTGCCCTACAAGAATGGATATTGCCATACCAAGCCCTATCATTGGCATAAATGTTATGCTGTTGATCGAGAATGATATATTGGAGGCAGCCAATACTTCTTTGCCAAGCGAGCCAAGAAAGAGGGAGAATAATGTAAAAGCGGAAATATCAAGAAAGAAGTGAGTGCCGCTTGGTATGCCAAATTTTATTAGCCTTAAAAAAAGTTTTTTATCAAACCGGAATCCGGAGATTACTTTATATTTGTCATTATTTTTTTTATTGAATATCAAAATTATATAAATTGTTACTGATAATACAGGACACAGCGTTGTTACTATGGCAGCGCCTGCTATGCCAAGTTCGGGAAATCCAAACTTGCCAAATACCAGAGGATAAGTGAAAATAATATTGAACAATGTTGCTGTAAGATTTACCCACATTATGGGCCAGGTGTTGCCAAGGCCGGATTTAAATCCTGCAAGAACATTTGCAAGAATTGCCGGGAATGCTCCGTAGCACAGTATTCTTAAATAAGTCACTTCGAGTTTCTGCACTGCCGGGTCATGGTTCGCAAGATTGAATAAAAACGGAGCAACCGGAATCAACAGGAAAACCGCAATTCCTCCGAATATTGCAAGATATATCCCCTGCCATAATGATGGTCCGATTTTTTGCGGATATCCTGCCCCTTTGTATTGCGCTACAAATGTACTTACATATCCTGCTGTTCCCAGAAAAAAACTCAATAAAGTAAAGCTAAGCATACCTGCGGGCATTGCTGCTGCTATTGCTTCTGTTGAATACCATGAGAGAAACATCCTGTCAATAAAAGTTTGAAGCGACCAGCTCCCTGTACTTATTATCAATGGAATTGCTATTGTAAGTATTTCCCTGTAGCCATTGGGTTCTCTCCATCGTTTTATTACAGTATCAAGTAAAATTTTCATAAAGTAGTTTAGCGCCTTTTGTTTTTTAGCTTAGCATAAGAATAATAAATAACATTTTTGGGATAATAGCAACAGAATTGTGTCCGAAAACTATTTAGATATCCACCTCTATTATCATAGAAGATATCTATATCTACCTCTGTTATCATAGAAGATATCTATATCTACCTCTGTTATCATAGAAGATATCTATATAAACATCTATATATATAGAAGATATCTAAATTAAGATTGCCCTCCTGCAAGTGCATGGTTTACAGAAGTTATGCTGCAAAATCCGCAAATAAAATAAAAAAAGTTAATAAAAAATAGAATCAAATAAAAAAAACCCGCAGTTAAAGTTCTAAAACATAAAAAGGAAAGGCTTATGCGCGGTTATAAAAAAATAGTTACAGTAGTTGTTCTTTTAATATATGTATCATCAATGCTTCCGTTCCCCATATATTCAGAAGAATATCCGCTGCTGGTGCTGGAAAGCGAAGAGGTGGAAATAAAAGCAGGCGAAGGGGGGATAATAAAGTTAGAGGGGGTGAGCATAGAGATCCCGGCAGGTTCCCTTGATAAAGATACCTTGATAACCATAAAAAGATTAATAAAAACCCATGATACAGGAGAAGAATTAAAAAATGCAACAGCAGGAGGAGGGGGTTATAAGTTTTTACCTGCCGGGACAAAGTTTAAAAAAGAAGCAGTAATAAGGATGAGTTATGACCCTGCTCTGCCGGAAGATCAGGTAAATAATTTACGAACTTATTTTTATGACAAAAAAGAATCAAGATGGAAGTCCCTTGAAATAATAGATATAGACAGGAGCAGCCATGAGGTAGTAAGTGTGACAAATCATTTTACAGATATGATAAACGCGACATTGACACTGCCTGAAAGCGCCAGTCCATTGCGGTTTAACATCAACAGCATAAAAAATCTTGAAGCAGCAAACCCGGGAAACGCCATAGGAAAGATTGAAGGGCTTGAGGGTGTAAGTACAGGAAGCGCAAGTTTTAGAATTGCCTTAAATATCCCGGGAGGAAGGAGAGGCATGTCGCCGCAAGTAGCAATTAGCTACACAAGTGACGGAGGCGTAGGGATAATGGGCAAAGGTTTTGATCTTTCTGCTGGAGGGAGCATAAGCACAGATACAAGGTGGGGGCTGCCAAAGTATGATGGTGCGGATGATTATCTTTTGGATGGGGTAAAGCTAAGGCTGGCAAGGAGTGTTGGGGGAGTAGATGAGTACGGGTCCGAAAGGGAAGCAGAGTATGAAAAGATAGAGCGGCTAAGAAGCTCTGGGGACTACTGGGTAGTAACAGGGAAGAATGGAACCAAAAGGCTCTATGGGGCAAGCGATAGTTTAAACAGTTGGGCAGGCTCAGGTGCAGGGAAAAAATATATATGGTATCTGGAGAGGGAAGAAGATATATACGCAAACAGTGTTGTTTATAAATATGAAAGGGATAGCGGCTATGTGTATTTAAAAGAGATAAGCTACACAGGGAAAGAGAATGAGGAAGGATCTTACAGGATAATCTTTAATTATGCTTCAGAGAGAATAGACGAACGAATAGATGGCCGCGGAGGTTATCTAAGTGTGCAAAAGAAACTCTTAAAAGAGATAAGGGTACAGTATAAAGAATATTTGCTAAGAAGCTACGAGCTTGAGTATGAAGAAGACATTTTCCATCGTGTAAACCAGCTTGTAAAATACAGGGAAGTATCCGGCGATGGGCGGGCGAAGTTTTATGAATACAGTTTTGATTACGAGAGAATATTGCCAAATGCCAAAGGAGAGTATGAGATATACGGAGCTCAGGAGGAGTGGAGCCTTGACAAAGGACTGCATGTGCAGCAAAGCGTAAACTCCGGGTTTGACGGATCAGGTTCAATCGGCGCAGGTATAGGGACTAAAAAATATGATCTAAGAGTAGGAGGCGGAGGAAGGGCATCTTCAAACAGCGGAGAGAGCCAGACGATACATACTCTTGTTGATATAAACGGTGATGGTTTGCCTGACAGTGTAGTAAAAAAATCAGGAGGACTTGAGATAAGGCTCAATGATGGAAATAATAAATTTGGAAACCCGACAGAAGTAAGAATAAATTTTCCGGGAATAAATGCAGAAGAGACAAAAAGCACAAGCACCGGGTGGAATATCTACGGAGGACTTGGAAGCCCGCCCGGAAGTGTAAAAGCCGGAGTTAGCTATGCAAGCACAAATCAGAAAGGGTCTGCAGAATCAAGCACAGCATTTGTGGATGTAGATGGGGATGGCCTTATCGATATAGTGATAAGCGGAGAGGATTATTATTATAAAAATATAAGTGATGGAAAAGAGATTAAGTTTAAAGAAGAGAAGTGGTTTAATGTTGGATATGGTGTTGTATCCGATGCAGTTGAACAATTAACAGATGAAGAAAAAAAAGAGTATGACAAGAGATTTTATCAGCAGTCGTTGCTGCGGGGATGGAAAGCAGTAAAGCCTGGCCTTTTAGAGATAGGCCAGAGTGTAAGAGCAGTAGCTCCCTCTAATTTAAGCGGAGATGGAATAGCAGCTAAAAGTTATAAGGGGAATGAAGCTCCTTTCAGTGTAATGGAAATAAATAGAAGTGAAAGCAGTAAAACAAGCTTGGGGAAAGAACTCGCAATAGGAGAAGGGGAGTATCTTTATTTCCTGAGTAATGCAGGAAAAGATACAGTAGGAGATGATGTGATCTGGAATATCAAAATAAGGTATAAAGAGATAATGCCCTATTTTGATATGCAAAAAGGAATTGTGTATAAGCCGAAAGAAGAAATATTTAGCAATGGAGAACTAGCAGATAAAAACCTGGAAACAATTTATAACAGGACCCTGTATGACGACGGAGGAGATGGAGGGGGTTATGTAACATGGTATCAATATACTCTAAAGCTTAACTGGGAAAGCGCAGCAGGAGGAAATTACGATTATATAATTGGTTATCTAAAAGAAAACGGGCTTTTTATACCAGGGAGAATAAAAGGAGAAGACTTTAAAGGGATCGAAAGAGTTCTCGGCACAGTAACAGACATTGGAGAACTAAACAGCTATTATGATGCCTTATTGAAATATTATATCTATGATGTAAATAGCGATGAATACTTACTGAATAACAGAAACAAAGAATCTTTTAATTCAAGCAGCAGCGGAGTTAGAGAGTGGAAAGAGATAGAGGATAAAATTGCGCAGGCTATAGGAAAATGTTCTGCAGAAGAAAGGGATAAGCTGCTTTCATATAAATGGGATGATGGAAAATATTATGAAATAAAAAAAGAAAGCGGAAAGAGTTATATAGAGATTAAAGGATTGCCTTTAGCCATAGAGACAGATGGACCGGGAAACAAGAAAAATGGAAAAATGGTTCTTGACAATATAGAAGGGAAAGAGCTTTCAATATCGCCTGATTATAAAACAGTATATATAGATGAAGCTGTCTATAGCGCGGAAGGGACAGGTGCAGCAGGAACAAAGGATAATAAAGCCTTATTGGTCATAACAGTACCTATAAGACATAAAGATACAATTTTATATAAGCAAGTATATAATTTTAGCGGATATGAAGGGATATCAAACATTGTTGAAGAAGAAGATCTTAAAAAGGTACAGGAAAAAGTCCAGACTCTAAATTACACGCTTGCAAATTATAGTGTAATAACAGTTCAAAGAATGATTGGTATAGAAGATTCGCTTAGTGAAGACGATTACCAATTATTTTTAGGTTATTACGAAGAGCCTGTAGCTGGGGTAGAAGCTGATTATATTATAATAGAAGATTTAACAGCTCTTGAAAAATTGGAGCTGGAAAAGATATTGGAAAAACTGGCGTGGTTTGATTTTTTAAGAGAACTGTTTCCGTATTATGAAAAGAAAGAAGATGGAAAGTATTATCTTAAAACAAAATACCAGGGGTTGCTCTCTCTTTCAGCCGGGATGAGCGTGTCACTGATAAGTTCTAAAATAAATGAATTGATTGTCCAAATAAATAACCTAACAGCAGAGATAAGCGCTCTTCCAGATGGATTGGAAAAAGAAGAACTTGAAACAAAGAAAATTCTTTTGGAAGAAGACAAGTTGAAATGGGAAAATGTAAAAGAACTTGTATCTGCCGGCATGGAGATGGGAAAAGACAGGTGGTTAAGTGTAGGTAAAAATATTATTTACTATCATGACGGTCTATATTCTTTGGAAAATAATGGAAGCGTTGGGAATATAAAACAGTTGTATCTGGAAAATAATAATTTTATATATAAAGAAAAAGAGATAAGAAATTGGGACAGCGGTAAAGATTATAGTGTAGCAGACCTTGTAAGAAGTCCTCTAAGCTATGAATATGAAGAGTTTTTTTATGATGAAGAAGGAGTAAAGACAGGAGAGAAAGAACTGGTTAGGGTTGAGATGGAAGTAGAAGAGCTTCTGTACGGAGGAATAAATAATTGGTATTACGGGCTATGGCTTGGGAATCAGGAAGGAGAAAATAGTTTTAGCCAGTCGCTTCTAAGAAAACAAAAAGAAGATGCCTTAACAAGATATAGTAGCGAAGATCAGATGGAGCAAAAAAGCGAGAGCGTAAAAAATAATCCCGAAGGTTTTGAGGAAGAGGCAAGGCAGTCTGTATATATGAAGGTGAGCGCCAATGTGTATGGGCAAATAGATTACGGTTATGATGCAGAGGGATTGGAAGATATTATTCTTGATATTTCGGAAGGTGATAAGCAGATAGAGGTAGATGAAGATACAAGAAATGTAATGGATGGTGAGTATAAAAAAAGCGAGGCTCTTGAAAAAGATTTTTTAATAGGAACAGTATCAACAGTAGTAAAAAGCTCACTGGAATATACTGGAGATGAACTTGTAACAATGACGCGTGAGTTAACCTATGCTCCGTATATAAAAGGGGACTTTATCCACACAAGCAGGTTTGGCGGCAGCAGCTATTATGAGATAGATGGGATAAAGGGCTCGCAGTCCGGAGGCTCTTCTTCCTATGGAAGCTCCATGACAATGGTAAAAATAAGGAAAAGCAATAACGAGAACAAAGAAACAACAAAGGGGGCAAATATAAGCCTGCCTGCCAGAAATGTATCAAACATAATTGAAGGGTTCAGGCATATTACAACAACTTCTGTTGGAGCAAGCGGCAGCTATAGCGATAACAATGGTTCTTCCAGGATGATACAAAGTTATCAGGATGTAAACGGAGACGGGATACCAGATATAATACAGAAGAACGGAAATAACATAACTGTAACACCGGGAAACGCTTCTGGTTTTGGAAACCCCTATACCATAAAAGGGGTAAGCGGAGATTTAAGCAGAAACATAAATAATGCGACTGGCTATGGCGGCTCTGTAAACGGAGGGACTTCTATTTATATGGAATATTCATCCGGAGGGTGGGTAAAAACAGCAAATGTGAGCGGAAGTTCTTCAAACAGTTATAACTATACAAGCGGAACAAGCGACCAGATGGCAGGCTTTATAGATATAAATGGAGATGGCCTGCCTGACTATGTAGATGGCGGAACACTAATCTTTAATACCGGAGAAAACTTTTTAACCTCAAGTCATGCGTCGTATTCTCTTTCCGGTATTTACAAAACTGAAAACACAAGCCTTGGGCTTTCAATACCTTTGTCAGGCAAAAGTGGTGAAAGCGTAGGACAAGGCAATAATACAGAGATCAATTATGCAGTAGGTGGAGGCCTTAGCTATTCTGTTTCAATGAATAGCACTAAAGAAAAGTTAATAGACATAAATGGAGACGGCCTGCCTGATAAAGTAATAAAATCAGGAGAGCATTTTATTGTATTCCTTAATCTGGGAAGCTGCTTTAGCGATACGCCTATAATGATAGAAGCAAAAAACTGGAATCTTTCAGGAGACAAAACAGAGCTTGTAACAAAGACAGATGGAAATCTTTTAGTCTCTGCTGTAAGTAAATTACCAATAGTGGGTAAAGTTGCGAATGGCACCGGGCTGCTAGATAATATAACAGGAGGCATACAAGTAAATCCTCTTGCGCTGGATGATAAGTATTTTAATGTAATTGAAGGAAGCAGTTCTGTAAGCACAGGTATAAACGGAACTTTAAAACTTGACCTTAACATATCTATCAGGATACCTGTACCGATTTTAAAACTATATCTAAATCTAACTGCATTTAGCGGAGGGGCAGGTATAAACGGCGGAGCATCTATTAATTCCGTATCTGTAGAAATGAGAGATATAGATGGCGATGGTCTTGCTGACCGGGTAATAAGAATCCCTGCTACAGGGCGCATATATGTGCAGCGTAACCTTGCGGGAAAAGCAGGGCTGCTAAATAAAGTAACACTACCTCAGGGGGGAGAGTATAATCTCTATTACCAAAGAGAAGGGAACACCTGCCACATGAGCCAATCAAAGTATGTGCTTTCAAAAGTAGTAATGGATGATGGCTGCCTGAAAGAAGGAAGAATTAAGCTAAGCCATGGAGAGAACCATGTGTATATAGTAGAGTATGAATATCATGACGGCTACTACGACAGGGGAGAAAAAGAGTTTTACGGATTTAGTAAGGTAATAACAAAATATCCCGATGGACAAAAAAAAGAGACCTTTTATGCCATGCCTTTGGATAAGGGATTAAACAGGGATAAAGTATCTGCCTCGTATTACAAGAAAGGGATGGTAGAAGAAGAGATAGTTTACTCTGCTGAAGGAAAAGTATTTAAGCAAACAATATACTCGCTGGACAATAGCCCTCATAGAAGAGTAATAAGAGAAGAGAGCAGTCAATATGATTTGTTAAATACCAATGAGAAACTCTTCAACAGGGTAGAATATACCTATGGAAGCTTTGGAAATATAATACATATAAATAATGAATGGAAAGAGAGCGCAGGTCGCGATAAGAGATTATATGCAAATATAGAGTATAACTTTAACAACAGCACAAGATACCTTCATAGCCACCCTACAAAGATAGAAGTTTATGACAAAGATCATAATCTATTAAGAAAAAGAACAGGCGCATATAACAGCAGCACAGGCTCGCTAATGGCGCTAACCCAATATGATGGTGATAAGGAGAGCTTAAGCGAACTAACCTGGGATTCATACGGAAACTTAAAGAGTATAAAAGATTCCGGCGGCGCTACAATAATTTATGAGTACGACTCTCTCTTAACCCAGTATGTTACGGAAATAAAAGTAAAAGGGTTTGCTACAGAAGAGTATAGCTCTTATATGGATTGGGATATAAGGTATGGAAGAAAGATAGGGGAAAAAGAGGAGAGCGGAAACCAGATAAGGTATGAATATGATGATTTCGGAAGGCTATATAAAATCTATAGCCCCTATGACAATTATCCAGGCGGCGTCCCTTCTGTAAAATATAATTACAATATGGAAGAGGGGAAACCATGGTATGCAGTAACAGAGAACAAGGTGCTTTTTGACGAGAGCAATAAAGATGTAATCAAGAGTGTAGTAATAACAGACTACATGGGAAGGCTATACCTTACTGCAAAGAGAGGCGTAAAAAGGGAAGAGAATGGTTTTGATAAAGAAGGGTTTAATATTTCCGGAGTAGTAGCATACGACCATAAGTGGAGAATTATAGAAGAAGGGCAAAACCAGTTTGTAGAGGGGGATATATCTGAGCTTTTAACAAAAGCGCCATCAATCTCTTTGGTGCGGTCAACAAAGAAAGAGTATGACAGCCTCGACAGATTAATAAAAATAACTCTGCCCGATAATGCAGAGCAAAACATAAAGTATGGTATTGAGGGAAACATAAGTTATATAGAGACCAAAGATCCTCTTGGAAATATTACAAGAGAAGAGAAAGACTCCAAAGGAAATATTACCGGGATATTAAAATATGAAAAAGATAAGAACAAAATTCTTACAAGCGTAGAGTATGCTTATGATGAGATGGGGCAAATGCTGCAGGCAAAAGACCATAGAGGAAATCCCATAAAGATAAGCTACGATCTCTTGGGAAGAAAAAAGAGTCTTGAAAGCCCGGATATAGGAAGAAAAGAATACAAGTATGATACAAGGGGAAATCTTATAGAAGAGAGCGACAGTGTATTAAGGTCAAAAGGTTATGTAATAAAGTATGAGTATGATGGGCTTAACAGATTAACAAAGATAATCTACCCGCAAAGTAAAACTGTAACTTATGAGTATGGAAAGAATAGCCACAGCGCAATAAACGGAGTAAACAGGGTTATAAAACTAACAGATGAAAGCGGCTACACAACTTATGAGTATGGAAAACTTGGAGAGGTAATAAGGGAAGCTCGCAGGATCGATCTCTTGTCTCCTGGAAGGGACTTGGCACCTCAGGTAATGGAGTACAGAAGCGATTATCTGGGAAGGATGCAGGAGATAACTTATCCGGATGGAGAGACAGTAAGTTATATTTATGATGTTGGAGGTCAGATAAAAAGTGTAAAGGGAGTTAAGTTTAGTAACCGTGAAGTTTATTATATAAAAGATATAGCGTATGATGAGTATGGAAACCGCAAGTTCATAGAGTATGGGAATGGAGTTAAGACTTATTATAACTACGATGAAAACAGGAGGTGGCTGGAAAACATAAAAACTCAAAGTGATATGGAGCTGCAAAATATAAACTACTCCTTTGACCTTGTTGGAAATGTCTCAGGTTGTGATAATAGTGCGCGCAGGTATGAGACAAACCACACTTATGAGTATGACAACTTGTATCAGCTAATAGCTGCACAAGGAACCCATAAGTCAAAACCGCATGACAACTTATCCATGTATCAAATATCAAATTACAGCCAGAAGTTTACTTTTGATGCAATAGGGAACATGACAAGAAAAGAGAGCAAGACAAATATAAACTATGGAAGCCCTCTTGGAGATAATTTAAATTACAATAATGATTATGTTTATTATGAAGAATATGGACACAGAATAAAGCAGTGTGGGAATAGGTATTATCAGTATGACCTGAATGGAAACATTACGCTTGAGAGGGAAGGCGGTCTGCCTTCCGTAAACGATAGGGATATCTCTTATTACGAGCTAAGGGAGAACCTCTATTATGCGGAGTATGGATTTGCAATAGGAGATGCGGAAGGCAAGCCAAGCAGCGGAAGCGCTCCGTATGAGAGGCGGTTTAAGTGGAACGAGAAGAATCAGATGATCTCAAGCGAGGACCAGAGGATAAGCGTAAGGTATGCGTATGGCCATGATGGAGAGCGCGCCAACAAACAGACTATGGCAGGGGGAGAGAGTGTGTACTATAACAGTATGTGGAATATAAGATACATTCCTGCTTATGGTAATAGCTACAGGGAGAGCAAGCATATATATGTTGGGCAGAGCAGGCTTGTAACAAAGAACAGCGACATAGGGTCTAAGGCAACAAACAATCCCACAAATGATGGGATAAGCACTTATTATTATCACAGCGACCACTTGGGAAGCGCGCAGCTAATAACAGATTACAAAGGCAATGAGTATGAGAGGCTTGAATACACCCCTTATGGTGAACTATGGATAAACCACAAGAAAGAGGGCGCCATAGATGCCATGCCATACAGATTTACGGGTAAAGAGCTTGATGAAGAAACAGGGTTTTACTATTATGGAGCCAGATACCTTGACCCAATGACAAGCCGCTGGCTCTCAACAGACCCTGCCATGCCAGACTATATGCCGCAAGCTCCGGGTAACGAAGATGCAAGAAAAAATAACCAAAACTTGCCTGGCTTGGGCGGTATCTATAACATAATCAATATGCACATCTACCACTATGCTGGAAATAATCCAATGAGATATGTTGACCCGGATGGCATGAGGATAATGGATTATGATGATAATTATCTTATGCAAGATGCTTCTTGGAGTAGCAATGAAATAGGAAAAGGCAAGGATTTAATGGAAAATGCAGGATGCGCTGTTGTAATGCTGGCAAAAGCTTTTAATACTTTATATAGAAACTTTAATCCTGATTCCATTAATAAAACAAAAGATTATTTTTCAGGTTCTAATATTGATATGTCAAAACCTGCAAGCGAGTGGAGCCTTGATTACAAGGTTTTTGCAAAAGATATTAAAGAAAAACTTGAACAATTGAAGGCTTCTGAAACCGAATATGCGATTGGAGCGCAGGTAAAATATAATGCAAATGGAAACCTTCATTTTGTTAATGTAGAAGATATTGTAACATTAAATGGGGAGAGTTATATACAGATAAGCCCAACTTCCAAATGGGATAAGGAAAAAACAATCCGGCCAAGAGAAACATGGGAAATGAGGGATGGAAAAATGTATGTAAATTTAAAAGATGTGGAAAACATAAGAGTGTTTTCTTATAAAAATATGGAGAATGATAAAAAATGAAAAAAGCAATATTATTTTTATTAGTATGTTTGATGTTGGCAACATGTTCTGCTGATGATAAATCTTTTAAGGTTTCATCTTTAAAAGATAGTGAGTATTTGGAATATGAACATGAATGGAATAGCAGTACCAAAAGAACAACATTATTTATTTTTAAAGTGGATAATGGCAAAAGAGAACTTATAAAAGAAATGGCAGGTCTTTTATCCAGAAGGGTTTTTATTACAAATAATAAAAAAGATTGTTTTTTTCTTATTGAAGATATAGATAGAACTATTTCTTTAGGGAGTTTATGGTATCTTAATGGCAATAAAGGCACGGGTGAAGTTATTTTAAAAACAGTACCGGTTTTTGCGGTATCTGATAACAGTGAATATCTCTGTTATAGAGATAATAAATATATAAGAGAAGAAAATGGTGCAAGGCTATCGATCCCTGTGGTTCATATTTATTCAGTTTGGGATAAAAAAATAATAGAAACATTGGATTATCATGATAAAGAGCTGAAAGATCTATATGGTGTTGGGGCTAATATAGAATATGAAAAATCTACTAACAGCTTTATAATAAAGTTTAATATCGAAAATTATAATATAATATCAGGAAGATTTTTTCTTGATATTATGGGGTTTACCAGAGACCCTGATGATGAGGAAAATCCTTTTGCAATAAAAAATTAATTTAAAGATAAAATTTGGTTCAAACAAGGTGAATTTTATAGAGCCTCTCAATAAAAAGCTGTTTTTTAATTGCGAAAAAAGCAAAAATATATTACAACTAATATATTAATGTCAGATATAAAGGAAAAAATAGCCCTTCTTTCCCATGCAGAGCTGTTCAAGCCATGCGGAAAAGAAATGGTCGAACAACTAGCTGAATTTTGCTCACTTTACAAGGTCTCCAAAGGTGAAACCGTATTCAGGAAAGGCGACCCCGGAAACAGTCTTTATATTGTCAAAAGCGGTGAAATTTCCGTTATCCAGAACACAGAGAGCCGGCAGGAAAACGAGATCGCGCGTTACAGCAATGGAGACTTTTTCGGCGAAGTTGATATGCTAATGAATACGCAGCGCAACGCCGAAGCCCGTGCTGCCGAGGATTCTGAAATACTCCGCTTCCCCAGAGAGGATAAAACCCTGCAGGATTTCCTGCATGCTTCTCCTCCTGTTGGAGCAGAACTTCTGCGCCTTTTTATGCAAACAGCTGCTGCGCGAATACGAAGCGCCAATGCTCTTCTCAAGGAAAACTCCCCCTGGGTACAGGAAATCCGCGCTCAGGTCTACAGAGACAAACTCACCGGGCTTTATAACAGGACTTTTTTAGAGGAACAGCTTCCTGCTTATTTGCGCAACCCGGAAGAGCCGGTTAGCCTTATGATGATGAAAGCAGACAACTTTAAATTCATAAATGATAACTTTGGTCATGATGCAGGGGATCAGGCTCTTGTGGTCATAGGAACAGCTCTTTTGCAGCATATTCCCGCCAACTCGGCTGTCGTTGTCCGCTTTATGGGCAATGAAATTGCCTGCCTTTTTCCGGGAACAAACAGAGAGGCTGCATTGGAACATGCGCAAAGTATCAGAAGTTTTTATAATTCGCTCGATATGTCGGCTATTACAAAAGACAAGCCTTTTAATTTTACTGTAAGCATAGGAATCGCTGTTTTTCCTGACCATGCAAAAAACTCCGAGGAGCTAATTGCTTGTGCACATGAACTCCCCCTTCTTGGCAGATATCGCGGCGGAAACAAAATTCTTTTTCCGGAGGACAAATAGAAGTCATGCAGGAATTCCGGGATGCTTTGAAAAACACAATGATTTTCTCTGATCTTGAGGGAGCAGAACTTGATATTCTTGTTTCCTGTATGAAACGAACGCAGTTTAACCGTGGCGAGATTGTTTTTAGTGAAGGCGAAGAGGGCGACACTATGTATGTCATCCTTGATGGAAATATAAATATCTTTGTACCGCTTGCAAATGGAACAGAGATTTCACTGGCAACCATTGAAAAAGGAAATTTCTTTGGGGACATGGCAATCATAGAAAACGCGCCGCGCTCGGCAAGCTGCAAGGCAGTTGAATCCTGCGAGCTTATTGCCTTAAGCAGGAGCGATTTCTATGGTATTATTCGCCACCATCCGGAGACTGCTTTAAAAATACTCTATCGCATGATGAATATCATGGCAGAACGGTTTAAAACATCCGGTGCTGCTCTTTCGGAAATGGTCAGGTGGGGAGAAGGAGCGCGCAAGAAAGCAGTTACCGATGCTTTTACCGGTATGTACAACAGGCGTTTTCTTGACGAATCCTTTGGCAAATATGTCTCACGCGCAATAGAGGAAAAAAAGCCACTCTCTTTTGTCATGATAGACATGGACCATTTTGGCACGCTCAACAAAAAATATGGAGAGGCTTTCGGCGACAATGTTATTCTTGAGGCAGCGAGAGTCTATAAGGAATCTTTCCGCGAGACAGACATCCTGGTGCGCTACGGCGGGGATGAGTTTTCCTTTATTCTTCCCAATACAGATGCATGCAAAGCAAAAGAACTATGCGACGCCATGGCGGAAAACCTGCGTGGTGTGCGTTTTTCCGATAATCCCGATGTTGTTATAACCTTGAGCATAGGTATTTCATCTGTGCCGAAAAATGGCGACACTCCTGCAAGCCTGAAGGAAGAGGCGGACAAAGCCGTGTATGTGGCAAAGGAAAAAGGCAGGGATACTATTGTTGTCGCCCAGTCCCAGAAGGGAAAACTGCTGCCGGAAGTAAAAAAAGATATTATCTCTATTGCGGAGAAAAACCGTATTGTACAAAATATCATCGAAGAAATATTCTCAAAAAACTCTTTCCTTCTTTTGGGTCACAAAGAACCTGATGCGGACTGTATATCATCGCTTGTTGCCTTTGCGCTTCTTCTTTCCAAGTTCAGAAAAGAAGCTACGATTTTTCTTGTTGACCCGGTTATTGATCAGCTTCAATATCTTCTTGCGATTTGCAGATACAACTCCATAAGAGTTATTCAGGAAGCAGACAGGGAAATTCCGGATAACATTTCTACTGCAATTATTCTTGATACCCCTAAAACAGAAATGATTATGACAAACGATTCGGTTGTCCGGGTTTTGAATGACCCCTTGGTACGAAAAATCGAACTCGACCATCACATAGGCGCGGATGCTAACTATACCGGAGATCTGTGCTACAGGCTTGTATTCAATGCCTCAAGCACCTGTGAGATTATCGGATACCTTAGCATGAAGCTGGCCAGAAATCCAAACGTTCAACTTGGCAGCGCTGAGTTTTTTCCTCGCAACCTTGCGCTTTCGATTCTGACAGGCATTGTGGGCGATTCCCAAATGGGTAAATACCTCAAAACAAAGAAGGAGCACTGGTACTATAATTTTTTTAGTACGATTTTCGATAGGCTTCTTATGGACAAAACCATGAAAGGCGGAAAAAATTTACAATCCAAGGGAAATATTTTCGATCTTATCCAGCACCTCTCCAAGCAGGAAGAAGAATGCTACCGGCTAATGAAAGGAAACATGAAACAATATCCTTCGATACATACCATTGTCATGGCGAATAACGAGTCAGAGGTGCTTTTTAACAGCTACGAGGACGAAATCATTATCAATGTGTCGAAGTCCGCTGCAGATACGCTTTCCGAGGCAAGCAGCAAGCTGGGTCTGGTTGTCTACTACGATCCGCCCAGGCTTTCAGATCTTGTTCAGTTCCGGCTGCGCAGAAGCGCTAAATATACGAAGATTGATCTGCGTGAAGTTATTACGCGGCTGGGCATCACAAACGGCGGCGGACATCCCGGCGCTGTCGGCTTCCGTATAAAGCAAAGCGAGATCAGTGATATTATGGCCTACTGCGAAGAACTGATTGGCCAGATACAGGAGTTTCTTGCCGAAGCCGAGAAAGAATGATGCTATTCAAGTCTTGAGTTTATGATATTGTGTCAAACAGCTTTTCTATTTCAATTGAGTGGTTAAATGATGCAAACACTGCCTCTATTACAGTTGAGTTAAAAGCTTTTTCTTCAAGAACAGAAATTCCTTCAATAGTTGTTCCCGAAGGGGATAAAACAGAGGTAACCAGATCCATAGGCATTTTGCCTGTATTTTTTAATGTTTCATAAGCGCCTTTAAGAACATTTACAGATATTTTTACCGAGTCATCATAAGAAATTCCGGATCGTACTCCTCCCAATGCAAGAGCATGAATAAACTGAAAAACAAAAGCAATGCTCGAACCAGAGAGAGCTGTAAATGCTGCCATCTGTTTTTCCGGCAGGATAAATGCATTCCCTATAGATTCTGCAATTAAAATTGCGCTGTTTTTAAATTCTTCATCTGCGTTTTCATAAAAAGAGATGGCAGTAGAAGAGCATCCGCTCTGCGCGGCAATGTTTGGCATAAATCTGCATATATTATTTGTTCTTAATTTTTCAGTAAAAAAAGATATTGGTTTTCCTGCAATAATTGAAATAATATTTTTTCCCAAAGAGAAAGAGGATATCTCTTCTGTGAGTATGTTTATATCCTGGGGTTTTACTGCAAGAATTATGGTATCGGCATAAGTAAAAAGCTTTCTGCATGATTGAGTCTTTTTTATTTTATGTGAAAATAAATTTTCCATTTTTTCTTTTGATCTATCATAGGCAAAAATCATGCAGTCGGGATGAGCTTTTATAACCCCTTCTGCAATAGCTTCTCCCATATTTCCAAAACCAAGAATGCCGATACTTTTTATCATAAAACTTTTCCTTTAGTCATTGACCAACGAATAATAGTTGTGCGTAAGTTTGCAAAACATCGCGCATGCCAGAACCAGGCATATCATCCCTGAACCCGGCATGCCACGCCAGAACCAGGCATATCATACCAGAACCAGGCATGCTAACTTTATTTTGCAGCTTTTACCTTGTCCCAGATTCTTGTATAAAGTATATTGCTTGCTCCAAGGTCCAGGATAACTTCGCTTTTCATCAATAATTCATTAGGTATAAAAATGGCTGGTTCATTGCGTACTTCTTCGCTTACAAGTTCATAAGCTGCCTTATTTGGAGCCAGGAAATATACATACTCAATATTTGCAGCAGCTACTTCGGGTCTTAATATATAATTAATAAAAGTATATGCCAGATCTATGTTTTTTGAATCTTTAAGTATTACCATGTTATCGCATGAAATTGTTGTCCCTTCCAGAGGTATTGCGTATTTAATATTTTCATTTTCTTCCATAACTTGAAATACATCTCCGCTATAACCATGCGCTATAATAAATTCTCCGGATATAAGTCCATTTTTATATTGATCTGCTTCGAATTTTGCAAGATTTTTCTTCCAGGAAATTAATAAATCTCCGGCTTGTTCAAGTTCTGAAATTTTTGTTGAATTCATACTGTATCCAAGATACCTTAACACAGAGCCAATGGTTTCTCTCATATCATTTAGCATTGTCATTCTTCCCGCATATTTTGGATCTCCAAAAATTCCCCATGTAGGAACAAATGAAGCATCAACTTTGTTTGCAAGATAGCCTATTCCGGAATTGCTTATCATATAGGGCACGCTAAATTTCATTTCAGGATCAAGTGTAAATGGAAGATACTTTTCATCGATGTTAACGATATTAGGTATCCTTGACTTGTCAATTTCCTGAATCATCCCATCCTGAGCCATTATCTTCACCATATAACCTGTTGGGATAACAATATCATAACCTTTTGCCCCTGCTTTAAGTTTGGAATACATTGCTTCGTTTGAATCATAAAAATCCAATATAACTTTGCAGTTATATTCTTTTTCAAAATCTTTTACCAGTTCTTTTTTGATGTAGTCAGACCAGTTGTAAACATAGAGCTTTGGTTTTGATCCTCCGCATCCTGAAAGCATAAAAAAAATGGTCGAAAAAGCTATCATCATAAAAAATAATTTTTTCATGAATTTCTCCTTGATAATCTTTGATATATAATCGCTAATAAAAATGTTAGCATTAAAAATAATGTTGATAACGCGTTTATTACAGGCGGGGTTCCGAATTTTATCATGCTGTAAATTTGCAGCGGAAGTGTTGAGGAACCAGGTCCTGCTGTGAAAAATGTAATAATAAAATCATCGAGCGATAATGTTATTGAAAGCATGGCTCCGGCAAGAAGTCCCGGTGTAAGCAGCGGTATATATATTTTTCTGAAAAGTGTCCAGCCTCGCGCGCCAAGGTCTCTCGCTGCTTCCACAATGGTGTAATCAAAATCCTGGAGCCTTGCAAGTATCGTTACCGCAACATAGCTTATGCAAAATGTTATGTGTCCCAATATTATTGTAAAAAGACCAAGAGGTACTTTTATGGATATAAAAAAAAGCAGCAGGCTCATTCCCATCAATATATCGGGGATTACCAGCGGAACCCATATAAGACCCATGTGCACTTTCTGAAATTTTGATTTATATCTGTGAAGCGCGAATCCTGCAAGGCTTCCTATAACAAGAGAAACTGCTGTTGATACAATTGTTACTATAGCTGTATTCTGAACAGATCTCCATACATTGCTGTCTGAGAAAAGCCGGTCATACCATTTTAATGTAAATCCGCCCCATACAGATCCGAATCTGGATGCATTAAATGAATTGAACATAAGAATAATGATTGGAAGCCAGAAAAAAATTAAAACTATTATTGTAAGTATAAAAGGGAATTTGCTTTGTTTCATTTGCTTAAAACTCCCATTGGAGAATTTTTACTGGTTTTTTTTGTTTTCCTTATTATTAATTGTATTAAAGGGGGTATTACAAAAGCAAGTATAAGAATTGTGGACAATGCGCTCCCTTTTGGCAGATGCCTGTCTGTAAATACTCTTTGAGCAATTTTATTTCCAAGCATTTCGCTGTTGGGTCCGCCTACCATATCCGGTATTATATATGTGCCAAGTGCCGGAATAAAAACAACCATAATAGCAGAGACAATGCCTACGCTTATTCCGGGAAGGAAAATTTTTATAAAAGATCTGATACTTGAACTCCCAAGATCTCTTGCTGCTTCGAGAAGCTGGAAATCGAATTTCTCTGCAGCCGAATATAGTGGAAGGATTGCAAAAGGGAGATATGTATAAACCAGCACAAGCAGTACTGCACCTTCGTTGTACAAAAGAGATGCGGACTCCGGCACCAGTTTTATAAAGACCAGAAACTGCTTAAGAAATCCTTCGGGGTGGAGGATTATTTTCCATGCATAAATTCTTATTAAGAAATTGGTCCAAAAAGGGATAATAACAAGGAGCATAAAATTCTGCTGCCATCTTTTCTCCATTCTTGCCATTGCATAAGCAACCGGTATTCCAATGGAAAGGCAGATAACGGTTGTAAAAATACTTAGTTTTATTGTTCTTAAAACCAGTATAAGAAATGAAATATTTATTATTTCCGAGTAAGCGCTTAGGCTAAATCCCTTTCCGATATTGCCGTATGGATCAGCAGTGCAGAAGCTTATAAGTACTACAAGAAGTGTAGGTATAAGAAAAAATAATAAAAGCCAGAAAAAAGAGGGAAAGGTTATAAGTTTTTCTTCGGTATTTATTCTGGATATTTTCATCTTTTTTCTTTAGCAGGTGCGCTTTCTTTGCTGCTTATATCTTTATTGTTGGAAGATGGAGATGCAGAACCAGGCACTGCTTCTTCGATGTCCGGAAGAGTAAGAAGTTGTTCGTCTGCTTCTCTGTATTTTTCAAGCATGTAACAGTCATCCGCATGCCATGATATCCACACATGGTCATCCCACTTTGCCGGTGTTTCGTCAAGCAGATAGCGCATATGCAGTTTCTGGAGTGTGAAAAGCCACTCGCCGGATCTTACCCAGTATTTTGTGGATGTTCCTGTATAAACCATGTTTTCAACAGTTCCGCTTAAAATATTTAATTTTCTGTTTTCTTCGGGTTCTGTTTTTGACATGTGGATCTTTTCGGGCCTTATGCTTACATGGACAGGGTCGCCTTCTTTAAGTTTTCTGTCATTATAACAAATTATTGTTCCTATCCCGGGCACATTTATTTCCGCGCGATTATCATCAAATGTTTGAGTTACCTGACCATCAAGAAAATTTGTATCCCCGATAAATGCCGCTGTAAAGCTGCTTACAGGACTTTCATAAATTTCAACAGGAGTTCCCACCTGTTCTATGTGTCCTTTATCCATAACAGCGATTCTGTCGCTAAGGCTCATTGCTTCTGTCTGGTCATGGGTAACAAACACGAATGTAATCCCAACCTCATCGTGGATCTGGTCAAGTTCTATAAGCATTCTTTGGCGTAGTTTTAAATCAAGCGCAGCAAGGGGTTCGTCAAGAAGAAGAACCTGAGGTTTATTTATAAGAGCTCTTGCAATGGCAACTCTCTGTTTTTGTCCTCCGCTTATCTGGGAAGGTTTTCTGTCTGCTTCATCATGCATCTGTATAAGATCAAGCATCTCATCGACTTCATGCTCGATCTCTTTTTTGCTTTTTCCTGCTATTTTTGGGCCAAATGCAATATTATCTCTAATTGTCATATGAGGGAAAAGCGCATAGCTCTGGAATACTGTATTTACTTTCCTTTTTTCCGGTGGAAGAGCTGTAATATCCGTGCCATTAAGAATAATTCTCCCTGTATCCGGGATTTCAAACCCTGCGCAAAGCCTTAAAAGGGTTGTTTTGCCGCAACCGCTTGGTCCGAGTAATGAAAAAATTTCACCTTTATTGATAGATAATGAGATATTTTTTACAGCTTTGATATTAGCATAACTTTTACTAAGGTTTTCAAAAACAAGAAAATCTTTCATCCCCACCAGTTTCCTGAATCTATTATGATAAAAAACTACGATTCATGCAAGAATATTATTTTAAAATGTGAATTGTTTCTACCCCGTGGCGGACTCTGTCATCCCGATGAAAATCCGGGTTTGGACAGGCCCGATTGGCGCCAACATGAGCCTAAACACCAATTGACATCACATTTGCCGGTGATATAATTTAGCCCATAATTGTCATGCGAACGAGGATTTTTCATGAAAAAGGTTTTTAAATATTTTGGCATTTTCCGCAGAGCGAGCGCCTGTGAGCGAAGATTCCCCTCCGGCATTGTCGCACTTTTTGTAAGTGCAATTTTTGCTTTTTGTATATTGATCTCATGCGAAAATCCATGGATGCAAGATATTCTTGCCCCCTTGTATAAAGAGACAAATGTATATGTGGCAGGTTGGTATAATGATGGCATCAGTAAGGCATGTTACTGGAAAAATAATACTATGGTGGAATTGGCCGCTCCAGCAGGAGCAGTATCCAGTGCCAGCTCAATTGTTGTAATAGGTGGAAATATTTATGTGGCAGGTAGCTATAATCCTGTGAGAGCATGTTACTGGAGAAATGGGATGTTTACAGACATACACCCAATAGGGGCAAGCGAGTCCTATGCCCATTCAATTGCTGTATCAGGAAGGGATGCTTATGTAGTAGGTTCTTATTTTGATGGAGGAGGTGTATGGCCTTGTTACTGGGTAAATGGTACAAGAACAAACCTGTCAGGAGCTGATTCTGAAGCATACTCAATTTTTATATCAGGAAGAAATGTTTATATAGCAGGTTATTATGAAGACGCTACTGTCATAAAAGCATGTTACTGGGTAAATGGTGGGATGCCTGTTAACCTTTTTTTTCCAGCAGGGGCTAGTGACTCCGGCGTTAACTCAATTGCTGTATCTGGTGGAAATGTATATGTTGCAGGATTTTATAGTGAAGGTGTCTACGCTAGAGCGTGTTACTGGAAAAATGGGATATTTACAGATCTTCATCCAATAGGAGCCCCTAGGTCAAATGCCGTGTCAATTGCATTATCAGAGGGAAAAGTCTATGTAGCAGGCTGGTATAATGATGGCTCTAATAAAGCATGTTATTGGGTAAATGGGGGGACGCCATTAGACCTGCATCCTTCAGGAGCCACTTCTTCCAATACCATGTCAATTGCTGTATCTGGTGGGAATGTTTATGTAGCAGGCTGGTATAATGAAGGCAGCAGCCAAAGAGCGTGCTATTGGGTAAATGGTGCAATGACAAACCTCCATCCATCAGGAACTAATCAATCCCAAGCCAACTCAATTGTTTTAGTACGCGAGTGACACTCCGCGCCATTTCCCACAGAGCAAGCGCCAGTGAGTGAAGGTTCCCTTTATTTAAGTAATTATAATCTGCGCGAGTAACACTCCACGCCATTTTCTGCCAGGATATGTCCAATAAAAATCAGGATTTAATTGAATCAATCAGTTTGAAATTGGTGTTAATATATTTAAAGCTCAGAATTTCATTTTACCTAAAATGAATATAGCTTGACAAAAATAGCTACTGTAGCTATTTTATCAATATGATTACTGTAGGGGTAAAAGAATTAAAAAATCAGCTTTCAAAATATCTTCAATATGTAAAAAAAGGGGAGAAAGTAATTATTACAGAACATAATAAAATAGTTGCAGAAATATCTACTCCAACAAAAGGAAGCAGTGTGTCAGAAGTAGAAAAAAAACTTAAGCAGCTTGAAAAAGATGGAAAAATAATTCTTTCAAAAAGAGATGAATCGTATGCAAATATGCCGGAGTCCAATGATAGGATAGATTGGAAAACAATATATACTGAAACAAGAAAGGAAAAAAGATAATGTTTTCATATTTTGATTCTTCTGTGCTTTTATCCATATTGTTGGATGAGGAACGAAAAGAGGAAGCATATTCATTTTGGAAAAGCAGTAAAATACGAGTAAGTTCAATACTGTTAAAAATAGAATCAATTATTGTGCTAAGAAGAATTTATGAGCAATATAAAACGAGAGTTGGCAATAATTGGCTTAAAAAGAAAACAGAAGAACTGGAACACTTTTTAAATGAAGTAAATTATAGAATAATAGATGAGGAAATAGAAAAGATAATCTCTTTAAAAAAAGAATTATCAAAGTGCCGTACATTGGATGCTATCCATATTGCAACAGCTCTGGAATTTAGAGAAATAGCAGATGGTGAAAATATAAATCTATATAGTTTTGATACTTCCATGCATGAGCTTGCTAAGGCATATAAATTTAAAACAAATAAACTGTAGTGCTTTCGCGTATAATTTTGCTATGAAAGGGTATTGACAATTTACTCAGTATGATTTACAATTTACTCAGTATAGTGAGTAAATTGTAAAGCTCTGGGGGGCAGTATGTTTAAGAGAAAACTGGTAGATCAGTTAATAAAAAGGATGAGGGAAAAGCGTAATTTTATACAGATAGTAATTGGTCCCAGACAGACAGGCAAAACCACTGCAGTACTGCAAGCTTTAGAATCTCTTAAGAAGCCCCATCATTTTATAAGCGCTGATGACCCAATAGCAGCAAATCCGGAATGGCTGCGCAATGAATGGGAATATGCAAGGCAACTCCAAAAACAAAATAAAGGGGAAATGATCCTGGCTATTGATGAGGTACAAAAAGTCAGGCAATGGCCATCTATGGTAAAACTCCTGTGGGATGATGATACCAGAAAAAAAATACCCATTAAAGTAATTTTGACAGGATCATCTTCTTTGCTTATTCAAAAAGGGCTAAACGAATCGCTGGCTGGCCGTTTTGAAGTGCTGTTCTGCCTCCATTGGAACTATCAGGAATGTAAAGAAGCTTTTTCGTACAGCCTGGAAGATTTTCTTTTTTTTGGCGGCTATCCTGGCGCTGCTGTATTAAAAGATGATGAAGAAAGGTGGGCTCGCTATATAGGTTCATCAATAGTAGAGCCTGTTATCTCCCGCGACATTCTTCAAATGGAAGAAGTTCGCAAACCTGCCTTGCTCCGTTCTCTATTTATTTTGGGGGCAACCTATTCTGCCCAGGAATTGTCTTATACAAAGATACTGGGACAGCTTTTAGATGCTGGTAATACAGTAACTCTTGCCCACTATCTGGAGCTGCTGAGTAACGCTAATATACTGTGCGGTTTGCCAAAATATTCATCAAGCAAATTGAAGGCAAAACAAAGTTCCCCCAGGTTTATGGTGTACGATACTTCTCTGCTTATCTGGGCTGCCGGCGCTTCTCGCAGGCAATTTCTGGACGTACCGAAGGCTAAGGGACATCTTGTGGAAAGTGCAGTCGGAGCATGTCTTTTGAAATGCGGAAAGGAAAAAGGGTTTTCTGTTTATTGGTGGAGGGAACGGGAGAAGGAGGTGGATTTTGTGATAGAAAAAGGAAGCTCTCTTACTGCGATAGAGGTTAAAAGTAACAGAGTTAAAAATATAGGGGGAAGTATGGCATTTAAAAAGCGTTACCCCCATGCATTAAGTCTTGTTGTAGGAAGCGAAAACTGCGGACTTGAAAATTTTCTTAAAGGGGAGATCCCTTTGTTTAAGTAATTATAATCTGCGCGAATCCAAAAAGTTATGTCCAATAAAAATCAGGATTTAATTGAATCAATCAGTTTAAAATTGGTGTTAATATATTTAAAGCTCAGAATTTCATTTTACCTAAAATGAATATAACTTGACAGAAAGTAGCTACTATAGCTATATTTTTAACATGATCACTGTAGGGGTAAAAGAATTAAAAAATCAGCTTTCAAAATATCTTCAATATTTAAAAGAAGGGGGAGAAGGTAATTATTACAGAACATAATAAAATAGTTGCAGAGATTTCTATTCCAAAAAAAAGTAGTATTACAGAAGTAGAGAAAAAGCTTAAGCAACTTGAAAAAGATGGGAAAATAATTCTTTCAAAAAGAGATGAATCATATGCAAATATGCCGGAGTCTAATGATAAAATAGATTGGAAATCAATATATAATTTAGCCCATAATTGTCATGCGAACGAGGATTTTTATGAAAAGGGTTTTTAAATATTTTGCAGGTATTGTATTTTTAGTAAGTGAGATTTTTGTATTTTCTATTAATTATTTTATATCACAGAATCAAAAATATATCTGATGCTTTCATTGATTTTAACGATATAGTCTTTAGGTAACATCAATACCTGTTCAGTAAGTCGTGATTTATCTATAGTAATAATTTGCGAAAAGTTTATTACAGATGTCCTATCCAAACCAGAAATAGTTTTTTCCAGTAGTATATTGGCTGGAATTTGGGCAAGCTTTATATTGGAAGTAATAACAGCGCAAATAGTGGTTTTTATGTTACTTCGATTAAAAGCATCATTCTGTATTATAAGAACAGGGCGACGATAACCTGGTTCAGAGCCATAAGGAGTTGCTGGTAGATTTGCCCACCAAATTTCCCCTTTAACCATTACCAGTTTTCTCTATCAATAGCTTCAGTTTGGGCTACCATTAAGCATGGATCTAGAGAAGATTCTTCGTCATTATATACTTCATTAAGGCGAGCTGTAATAAGTTCGTCTTCTTTGTTTGTTTCTTGAGTAAATCGAACTAGATTCATAGATGCCAAATTTCGCAATAGCTGCAATACTGTTGAATCTATAATTTCAATAGTTACTGTTTGTTTCATAATTTATTTTATAATAAAAAAATAAAATTTGCAAGTAGCAATAAGATTTGAGTTGGATATTGCTGTGCGACTAATACCTTCTGTTTGCTATGAAGTACATTTGTTTTTTCATTGCTTTGAATTTTGAAACACCAATTGACTTCCGTCTATATATAAGATGCCAAAAAATTCGGGTTTGAGAAAATATTGTATCGATATTTTGAAGTATTACTATAATTATCCATGTTAATAGAGATATGGACATTGATAAACAAGTCTAAATATGGTATCTTAAAAGTACTGGAGGGTTTATGGCTTTTAATTTAAAAGAAAATGTCAAACCTATTTCATATATAAAAACCAATGCAGCTAAAATGATGAAATATGTTAATGAGCGGAAGAACCCAATAATTATAACTCAAAATGGAGAAGCAAAAGCTGTTTTAATGGATATAGAAACATATCAGGATACAGAGGATGCTTTTGCTTTAATGAATATTATAAAAATCGCGGAAAAAGATATTAAAGATGGGAAAGTAAAAAAGGCCAAAGATGTATTTACGGAAATAAGAACAAGACTAACTGAAAATGGCTAAAAAAATAATAGAATATAAAGAATATGAAGTAAGAATGGCTCAAAATGCTATAAATGATTTGAATGAAATAATAAATTTCATTGCTCAAAATAGTCCACAGACAGCCATACAAATAATGGAAAGGATTCAGTCTAAAATAAATAAATTAAATTATTTT
>Ga0123354_10001333_pt1 | contig 29537 bp, 11 predicted proteins | sample TergutLab28metaG_2_FD_97872 | JGI IMG/M metagenome (GOLD analysis project Ga0123354, IMG submission 97872) | Labiotermes labralis P4 segment gut microbial communities from Petit-Saut dam, French Guiana - Lab288 P4 | ecosystem: Host-associated > Arthropoda: Insects > Digestive system > Gut ... | reverse complement strand
TGTGTGTGGTGGTGTGTGTGGTGTGTGTGGTGTGGTGTGTGTGTGTGGTGTGTGTGTGTGGTGTGTGTGTGTGGTGTGTGTGTGTGTGTGTGTGTGTGCGGACACTTGTTGGAGAATCAATTCTGTTAATATTCTGACGTTTGCTGCAAAGCATTTTGTCATTCACAAATATATATATAGGCTTCTATGTAAAATATAGGCCGTATTCACTATCGGAAAATGGGAACAAGATTTAGCGTGTCATCATTTTGTCGTCAAAGTTTCCATAGAGAGCAAATCTATATTCGTTGTGATAGTAGGGGAAATACGAATGGAAAGCAGATATTTTAGAACTGCAATAAAATATTGACTCCATACGGAAATTTCAGCTTCCTGTGCTGGAGAAAAGAAATGTACAGGGTATAGGATTGGAGTTCATCGCGCCAGTCAATTATCAATAACTCATAACTACTTCCCTTTCCCAACTCCTGCGATCGCCTCTGGTATATCACCAAAAACTGCATCTTTCTCTAAACCTCAGCCTGGTTTCTGTAGGTGGAGAGATCTTCCTAGTAGATGGTAGTGAATTGACTCCCATGTCTTATATATGTGTGCGTTTGTTGACATTGATGCATGTGGGTGTACGGGTGTGTGTTGTAGGAAAGAAGCCTGAGTTCGTATCCACGGACTGCCATCCCCAGACGAAAACTTCTATTTTTTCTGAGTAATGAAGGAAGTTTAACAGTGATAAGACACAATTCCTTTTTGTGACGTGCTTTCTTATGCTTCATGTGTGTTTCATCGTATTTTCCGTTTCTACATTTGCATTTGGAAAGGAGTATTTTTCAGCCTAGAAAGTGCCATCTACAGGTGTGCAAACACATCTTCCTTGAGGTAAAATTAGTGCCTTAATATTGTATAAGGGAACATGCTGTGGCGTAGTTGGTAGGTACTTTTCTACAAGCCGGAAGGTCGCGGGTTCGATTTCCGATGGGGTCATTGGCATTTTTCATGCCTTAATCCTTCCGGTCGCATTATTGCCTTGGGGTTGACTCAACCTCAAAGAGAAATAAGTACCAGGAATATATCCTGGGGGTAAGGCAGTGCCTAAAGCTAACAACCTTACCACCTTTCCATGTACCGACTGACATGATACTTTGGTGTTTCACATCCCTGGAAACCTCTGGGCCTGTTCAGCCCTTTCCAGGCCTGAAAAGGGATTTCTATACTACTTTTAATATTTTATATTGTGCATACAGTTACTGCCGGTCTTTCGCGAAAAGAAAAATGGAAACTTGTTATAAATTTGACCAGCAGTGGTTTCCTATATGGGACAATCTAATTCACATGGTCCATTTTGGGAAAGTGAGGAGAAATGCTTCTTTATACATTTTCAAAGCTGTGGGATTTATTAGTTATCAGGTAAGCACAGGATTTGAATTAAGTACTTAAATGTACAAGTTAAATTTAAGTATCTTTTTCCCCGTCCGCTCTTTCTGTCGGGGAATCGGGGAAAATATGGAGAGGCGGAAGAAAAATTATGGGGAAGACACCACTGGTTGCGTATCGGAATGGAGATTTGGTCCGGTTTTGTAATTTAGACACTGTGAAGCACTGTTGAATTCTATAGTCCAATTTAAGAATGCAAATGTTTATTCATGAGATTCTTCATCCCCGTTGTGTTCTATGAAATAACTAATGTAGAATGTGTGTACTGGTCTAACACAACTATATTTATTGGTAGAATATAAAGTATTTTCTACATAAGGTACATACAACTACATGTTTCGGCTCTTGATAATTGCCATCTTCAGGTTGTACATGAAACACTTATTAAGCAGTTATACAAAACATACATGGGCTGTTTATATGGGGTAGGGATGGGGTAAAGTGGGCACGAGATCTCGTATCTGTCAGAAAGATTGGGCGGTGTGGGTTATATGAGGGTCCATGCTGTTACCAAGCTATGTCTAAGCTTATTATAGTTAAATCTATGTTAGGTATCATATTATGTCTATGTGTGCTGTGCAGTTACACTAACGTATACTTCAGTGCAATTACGCAGTACGCACAGACATAATATGACACCTACCATAGATTTAACTATAATAAGCTTAGACATAGCTTGGTAACAGCTTGGACCCTCATATAACCCACACCGCCCAACCTTTCTGACAGATACGAGATCTCGTGCCCACTTTACCCCCTCCCTATCCCATATAAATAGCCCATGTATGTTTTGTATAACTGCTTAATAAGTGTTTCATGTACAACCTGAAGATGGCCATTATCAAAAGCCGAAACATGTAGTTGTATGTACCTTATGTAGAAAATACTTTATATTCTATCAATAAATATAGTTGTGTTAGGCGAGTACACACACTCTACATTAGTTATGCTTATGCTTAAATTAGACAGATGCTGGTTTTTAGAAAGCTTTCATAAATATACATGTTTGTGCAGTAAGACAAATAATAAATAACTTTCTTGTTTTAATTCTTAATTAATATGTTTTTAGATAAAATATTTGTTGTATTTTCTTTCCTTAAACTGTCATATTAAAGTTGAGGCTCCTGTACAAGTGGACTTACCCTATTTTAATCTGTTTTACTGTAAGCCTGTATGTGACTTTATTTGCAGTATGTGACAAGAGTACTGTCGTACGGATTCGCAGACACACACGCAGTAACACGGTACACGGTGCACGTACAGTAAGGGTTTGAAGCTGTCTTATTTGGAAAATACGTGTTTCGTTTTTGAAAAACCGTTAAAATCTTTTGCCTAAATTTAATTTGAAAATTTAACGTATATTTCTCTGTAGTCACGGTAACTAAGGACGTCCAGGGAACAGAACTGTCTAACAAATTCAGATGAGAGTGCAGTTGTACACATGAGTGCATATACCGTTGAGAACTGTGACTTAAATTAAGTCATTGTGTTCACCCAAAGAGACAAATGTGTTAGATTACATAAATTTTGAATGTAACATTTAAATGAGGCTGGGGACCGCGGTAGCAGAGTGGTTAAGGTGCTATGCTACAAATCGGAAGGTCGCTGGTTCGATCGCAGCTGGTGTCATTGGATTTTTCATTGACATAAAATCTTTCCGATCGCACTATGACACTGGGGTCGACTCAGCCTCTAACAGAAATTAGTACCAGGAGTATTTCCTGGGGATAAAGGCGGCCGGTGCGTAAGGCTGACAACCTACCAACATCCTGTGCCGTTGTCACGAAATCTGGGAACTTTAACTTCCTGGGACCCTCTGGGCCACTCCAGGCCTGTAATGGGACTGCTTTATTTAAATGAGGCTGGGTTTGGCATAGGAAAACGCTGCAACAAGAAGAAAGTATGGGGATACTCTGCTGATAAATATAGAGCTTAAGTTTATTTTGAAAAATTCATCAGTTCTATCTTATTGGCTATAAGGCAGTTTTCAGTATTTACATTATTAATGGGTCTATATGGAAGAAGTGAGGCACACTGGCCTCAAAAGAAGAGGGAATCTCCCACTTTCAGTTAGAATAAAGTATTTTCAAACATTGCGTTGTCTTTTATGTCTTGGTAGATACAGCAACATCCCATTGTACCAGAAGATGTTGTGCAACGTGCTGGAATCTTTCTAGTCTTCAGGTAATCACAGCTTTCAGCATAAATCACAATTTATCACCATCTCTTTCCAAACTCACAGTGTTTTAAATTGCGTCATGGAGACAACACCGCTAGGTGTTTTGTAATAACTCGATTGTAAATGTACTTCGCAACTTGGCAGACCTACAATACATTACGAGGGCTCTGTTTGCTTTCAAATTTGCACGTTTCATGATACGTGGGCGAACGTTCTTCAATTCGTCGACTTCAAGAAAATTAGAAATCGTAACAACATTGTGCGCAGTTCACTTTCACCGAGTTTTATCGACATCACAAAAAAGCAAATGGTCACTTACATCCTATCGTGGGATACACGTTTTACTATATACATATACATATTTAAGAGATTTTAAAAACACTGAAGCAAATTACGTGGATGTGTCCTATAACAAATTTCACCCAAATCCGCTTAATATGTTGAAAATGCGGGTACAAAAATAATTTACGCGCCGAAGTGAGGTAGGACTGCCACCGAGCCGACCTCCACGGCACTCAGAATTGCTCGATAAATTCTCGTAAAGAACTACCACACGAAATTCATAAGAATCTGCCAAAAAAAAACTTAGCCCCTGATACTACGTCACACACCAACAGACAGACAGACAGATTTGTTTCTTCACATAATGCATTTTTTTTTGCTTCGTACAGAAAGCTTAATATATTGAGGTTCGAATTTTTTCATATTATTAACGATCTGAAAGCTTCAGTAAACACACGGGTAACATCTCGATTTGAGAGCTAATATGCGAAGTTTCAGTCACGATTTTGATATAAAGTATAGCGGCATAAGACAGGTTTGTGAGGAGATCAGTACTGATGTCTGTGAACATTTGTGATTGTCTCGTGTCTAATTTATTGCATAACAAATGTCAGCAGGACTGAAAGTAAAAAAATTTACGGTCGTCCTACCACAGAATTAATCTATTTCTGGCCTGTTTCAATGATTGCGTTTCAGACGAGACAATGAAAATTCGATCCCGCGACAGATTAAGTGTTTTGTGGTTTTATGCAAATGTTTATGGCAGTGACAACTGTAGCTGATATTTGCTTTTACAAAAGGGAAACCATTCGGTTCTCTGCCAGACTGTCTCGGCTTCCTAACTGCGATCTCCATAGCGTAGGTCGTGGTCATAATATCGGAAACCAGCCACGATTTGCCTCATACAGAAATAGGAGGAGCTGTTTGAAAGGCACTTGATACCGGTCCAGGTTACTGTATATGTAGAGCATTAGAACATGTTGTAATATACCCAGACCGTTCACGCGTGCTCGCTAAGGTTCATCGTGTCTGACTAATCCTGTCTGCTTATTTCTGAATTATCTTCTTACGAGAAGAGACAGCCCTGATACGAAGGAACATGTCTATGCAAGGCTTTCAACTCTCACATCTAGTCATCAAAAAGTGATATAGCTTGACTTTGCCAAGGCTACATAGCTACAAAGCTACTACACATGAAATTTAGCAGTTTCGTGAAATGTATCTTAACTCATTAAGGTCCAAACTATATCTGTTTGATTTAAAGTCACAGTCAGTACCGAGCAGTAAGCACTCTCTACCTCTGTTATAAAAACCGGTAAGTTAATTCTGTACGGAGAAAAAAATCGCTGTTTATTGTAAGATCCACGAAAACACATAAATGCACTGTGGGCAGAACAAAGAATTTCTGAATGTTGAAGCAGGTGCTACATAAAGTAAGTATTAGCCTGAAAAGGCTAATTAAATCTCACAGCTGACGTAAACCTTTAACACGTGTGCATGGAAGTTAGAATCTGTACAAATGACTTTCGTAATTTATTTAATCAGGTGGAGCCGTTTGAAACACAATGGCGACGATACGTGTCACGTGCTTGAACATCTGGAAAGTCTGCATTTTAACAAGGATTTTATTTACGGGTTTCGTATAAATCTCAGATCAAGCAGCGATTATTCTTCTCCTGTTGGTTATCTGAAAAGCACAGACAAACTGCTGCACTTATTTTAATTTTACGAGTTCTTCTGTTTTGTACGAAAGAACAAATGAGTATTGCTGTCATGTGACATGTAACGTTGTGTAGTGTAGTGGCTAGTTATTATTATTATTATTATTATTATCGCTAAATAGCTATAAAATATCTCTGGAAACATCGATATGAAAGCGTAATGTCTTGCTTAGGAAAAACAAAAGAATTTCCATGGATTGCCATTTGTGGGCGACATCCTATTGAAATTAATTTCCTTGTACTAAAATATTAACACGCCTATAGCAGTAATAATCCCACATTTACATACTTAAAAACTGTTATATTTTTGTAATTGGTTACTCTATAATAAGCCACGTAACCAGCTAAAAAAACTGCAAATTTGTGTAGGGTGACCTCTCTCCTATTTGCAGTTGTATATTTTCACTGATGTTCTTAAATAAAACCAAGAAGATGGATTGAAAAACTAGCCGAAACATGTTGTCTAAGTGACTTTTATTCTGAAAGTTGTGTATGACGGAGTACTCAAATATGTACGAGATTTTTTTCTCTCTGTCATCTTATAGTTTTTCATTTCCTGTAAAGGTAAAAGTAAGTAATTCTGTTAAATTGCTAAGCGTTTCCTACGGAGCCTACCAGATTAGTACGTTAGTGTAACGAATTTTCTAATCGTTGAAGGACGTAGGCCTGTACCGTGGATATAACAAGTTTATCAAATACAAGTTACAGTAGCAGGCAGCTTGTCATGCGCTGGAGAGGCATGCCTTTCATGTAGAATAGGCTTATGTTTATTCAACACACTCACCTGCGCAATGATAATGCACTGTATTTCGCTAATGCCTGTTGGTAACTCTCCCTTTCTCACTACGTGTTTCTCGAAATCTCAGCGAAGATGTCTGCGTGGTGAGCGCACTGTTGCGGGATCTTCTAAGATACCAGGGGTAGACATCTGACAAACATCTCTGACGTCGTCGTAGTCCGAAATATAATCTTAACAACTATATGGGTAAAACCGTCTTCCCGTAGGGAAACTACTTCCATACAGAAATACTGGCATGCATTATCCCTGCTCATGCATTCCCCTCCCCTTATTTACCCCCACCTCCCACCGTCAATGCGCGCTGAGAAGAGGGAGGACAGCAGTTTCTCTCCGAACGTTCTTTCCCTCGCCAGGGCTTGTATTCTTCCGCGGATAACGTCGCCTGGAGTAAGCAGAACAGTCTCCAGAACAGCGGGGCGGAGTCCGTCTGAACATGACTCCTCCTCTGGCGTAGCTTGGTGACTGGACCAATCAGCTGTTCGCGCGGGTCGCGTCTGCATGCCAGCCAGACGGAAGCCCGGTCTGCCAATAAACTAGAGCTGGTCTCTCTCGCGACGATTCTCTTCGCTGATAAACCCCCTCTTGCTACTTTCTTATTCGACCCATTCAGCTGCACTGCTCCTCATTATGTCTCTTTCCATGTCATTCTGAAAAGGGTATAAATTTCTACGGTCGGAAGGAACAACTGCAAAGGCAATTCAGACTGTAGTTGTGTATTGCAGTCCGAATTTATCTATAAGGCACGGAACGCACTTACTGGCCGCCAGAGGCGCATCGAAACACAGTTCCTGTCATGGAGTACTTAAAATGCACGTTGCACATGCGGCGCTATGTGGCCAGCTATACTGCACCTAACCGACAAAATCCATGATGGGTAGTAAACTTGAAAAGCTGATAGTCTCCCAGTTGGTTAAATTACCATCCTTTATCGAACTTGAATTTTCGTGAAGTAGTCCTACGTTGTATGACAGAGCCTGCAACTATTTCTCGTTATGGGCCGGATTAACGGATCCAAACTGTCATTTTCATCACTATCGTGTTTCTTTAAGATAAATACAAATAGATGAAGTTACCCCAACAGGCCGTAAAGGCTAACAAGTGCAGCAGCGGTAGGCTATAGCTCTTCTCTTTTCTTTAACCTCGGCAGTAGATGGGATGTGGGTGGTCAAAGTCACGCTCTGGCCGCTTTACCTCCGGGAAAGAGGGCCGGTACCCTTTGTATAGGAGGCTGGTTGAGCCCAAAGCCGGTCTGGACGGGTGCGGAAAATCTCGCCCAAACCGGGATTCCATCCGAGACCGTCGAGCTAGTAGGAAATTTCTTAAAGATAGAGCTCCATAAGGAACGCTCCCATCTTCCACTTATTGTATTCCAACAAAATACACTTCTTACCCAACATACGTACCGGTACGCGTTATTTTACATTATACTTTCTTCGATCTACTTCGTGGTCTCCCAACTTGTCTCTTCTTTCTAAAGTCCGCCGACTAAAGTTTCTTATCGTGACTGACTCCTCATGTCTGCCAAGGACATATCAGAAGTGTCCTGCACATAACCTGCCACACTGATTGAATCATTATTTACTTGATGACGAAGACAAATCCTACATCTGTTAATAACGCAGTTTTCCCCCGTTACACCGCCCGCCCTAGACCAAATTATTCTCTGGCCACAGCACCCAGTTCTCACACTCGCTCAGTGCGGTAGACTATACGTTTTTCTCTTAATGTGTGAGATCGCGTTCGTTACTTTTCGGCCGACAGAACAATAAGTGCTTTTGTATGTTTTGTGATTAAAACTGTAAAAATTTAAACCCCCCCCCCCCAATCGTGCTGAACGTGTTTAAGCCATTCTTATGAATCAGATACGACAACAGAAGCACAATCGGCCTATAAGCAACATTGCCTCTGATGTATCAAGAATTGGGGTAGGCTTTATGTACAACGGATTGTGATTGACTGATTATATTTAAGTTACTTAACATTTACTTTTCAATATGTTTGATAACACTGTGAGGCAGGATAGCTCTGTCGCTACAGCGACTCACTTTACCAACGGCCTGGACGTTCCGGGGATCGAGTCCCGGTGGGAAAGAGATTCTTCGTATCCTTTCAAAATGGTCCTGGGCCTACCCGGCCTAATGTATAATGGGTATCGAGTCTCTCTCCAGGGAGTACAGTGGCCGGGGCGTGACGCTACACCGCATCTAGCGCCGAGGTTAAAGAGGTTATGTTTGTACTCGACCTCTGGTTTTTCATGGCCTGTTCTAGGGTGAAATTTGCCTTGACATATTTGATAATCCTAGACTGGCACAATTGCAGCTGTTAGTTTACATTTATTGCAAAGCAATTATTGTAGAATTTTTCGTTTTATGGTCGTCTAAAGTGACTTCAGTCAACATGGTTTTGTGTGAGCCACGTTTTTGGTAGTACGTTTGGTCCCTTCCTTACTCTGATAGTGCTGGGAAAGGTGAGACTTTCTCTAACATTTCTGGAACACCTTGTCGCTGTTATAAATTCAAAACTTTGATTGGTTCTAACTTTAGTGACACTGGGATAAATTAATAACGTACTTTTTGGGTTTTCTTAATATTTATTCAAAGATGAAGCTTCAGTAAACACAATTTGATGGATACACTAAATTATTGGTGGTAAATTTATAAACTCTGTGAGTTTATAATGCTTTTTGAAAGAGAAGATTTAAAATATAAATCGCTTAAGTTTTTGTTTAAAATTTAATAAAAAAAACCTGTGCTTCTTTCGTTTAGTATTAAACACTGAAAAACATTTTCAGTTCATTTTGGTTCTGCTACTTCTGGAAAATGCGACAAAAACAGACTTGTTTGGTCTTAGAGATTTGTTTGAGAGGGAAGCCGAAAATAGAATAAGCAGTTGATGGCCGTAACAGTAAAACCTGTTGTGTCTTCCTTGTTATTTAATATTTTAAACGATAAATTACATATTCCACGTCAGTTATTACGTCTTAATCCAAATTTCAGTTGCGGATTAAAATATACAGGCGAAGAGAAAACTTAAGAATTAGCAGTAGACCTAAAAATCGATAGGTAATTACAAAAGGCTGGCCTCTTAAGTAAATTTAAGATGTATTTAGGTCTATATAACAGCGATTTAGGGTGAAAACAAACTGGGATTTCGAGCTCCCTTAGACCTTATTGTATGTTACAAATGTGGAAGTTCTTGTATGATAAAAAAACATTCCCCATTCAAAATGATTCTTCACGAAGTGTAAGTGAAATATTAAGACGCGTTTTGTTTAGTGTTTTGAGTACATTAGACCAACAATGGAAATGTTTCTGTAATTGAGTCCAATGATTCGTGAGTGTTAAACGTGAAACTCATTCGTTTTAATTAGTTCTATAGGTCATTTATTGTACTATAATATTACTTAAGATTTGTAGCATGGATATATAAGTTAAACTTGACAAAGTCCATGGAAATGCTTTCTTTCTTGATGCTCCTCGATTTCGGAGAAAGGATCATTTTTGTTGCAAGGTCTCCAGCTACCTAAAATTTGTACTTCTTTTAGAAGTGTCTGTGAAGATAAAGATGAAGATGCTTATGGAACAGTGAGAGAATGATACTGATGGGATCAAAACGAAGTAGGAGAAGAATATCTCCCAGTTATACTTTTTCCTCGAATCGGGTTCAAATCCGAGCCGCCGCGGTCAGAGACCGGCGAAAGAGTAGTCAGTCCGTCCGTCACCACTATACAGAAAGACTGGTTGACACTGCACAGAGAAATGACCGCTGTGTAGGTAATGACGGCCATACTGTTCACAGTCATCTCTCGCGTTTCTTGGGGGTTAAGTTCAAAACTTCCCACAATGAGCGAAAATCCGCGAATAAATGCCCGCCCCTCAAAAACAATATATTAGTCTTTTTCGGTGTTTTCTTTGTAATAATTGTTTATTTTAATATTTACTTGTATGCTTGCTTTCCTTTTCGTCATTTAACCACAAAACATCGAGAATATGAAATGACTAACATTTTGATTTACTTTGAAGGTCTACTAATGTCATTGTGCGACTGATTCACTTCCGCTGGTCGGTGGGAAAGGTCACGTAGGTATCGCGTGACTAGCGGCATCACTTCTATACGAAGCTTCTAAAAACTTCTAGAAAATTCTGGGGGTTCACGAATTTTTTTTTCCTGCTTGACCCCGCAAATTTGCAAAATTGCTAAGTACGAGACTGCGAAAGGCGCAGTATGACTGAACTTCAACACAATCTTTGGGTGAAATTCAGGATTTCTGAAGGTATAAAGTTTGGTGCAGCAATTACCTTTGGTCATTAAATGGGTAAGAATTTTTAGTAGTGGATAATAGTCTGAAAATTGGATTTAAGCTATTGTCTATGAGTAGGCCTATAGATAATATAATAGTGACAACAGTGAAGCATAGGGCATATGTCGACTAACAATCTAGTGCAGATGGGATAGTTCAAATTACAGGCTTCGCTGACTGATATATTCTGTGGTTTTACTCCGTCCCTCCGGACGAATATCGGTTAGTAGAAGTCTATGGTGATGTCATATCACTCCATGTTCGCTCCCGTCCATATTCTCACCTTCACACCATCATACTACCCAAATAGCCATCTTTGATTTTCATTTGGTACTGCCAAATTACTGTCGTCAAACACCATACGAACACAAATTATGCTGATATCTATTTACATCTACTTTGATATTAAAGCTGTAATCTGGAGGATGCTGATTGGATGACAGGGGTTTGAGTTCCGTAAGGGAACAGGGTCTCTTTTCACAGCCTGTCCGCAGTCACGTCAGAGTACACACAAGGCAGATCTCTTGAATGACCGGGAAGGCCGTCCGAAATTCGAAGCTGACCGCACATGCTGCTGGTGCAATGCACTGAAATTTACTGAGGCTTCGTTCCTTAGTGACGAACTCTCTCAGGTCTGATATTCATGCAACCTAAACCTGACGCATGTCACCCCAAGGATATTTACGTTCATCGGACTGGAGAAATAATCACTTTTGCTCGTGAGATCATTAAAAAAAAAAACCTCTAAACAGACCTAGATTTTGTGGCAAAATGCAAAATTTATTTGATCTGATTTGTCCTGTTGTGTTTGTATGTCTATATACACATAGGCAAATAATTGAACGTTTAACACAAAATTATTTTATTAAACACGGATTCAGCTACATATTTCGGCTTTGTTAAGCCATCCTCATGCTGTGTACAATTCTATACAAAGATAATGTGATTATGTCGATGTAATATAGTTAATAATTGGGATCAGTGTTCTTGTCACATCTGTAATGTTCATTTTTCTATGGTAAATCAGCCAACCTCGGACCTAGACCACCTCACTGTTGATGTTTCTAGATCACACACATTTAGACACACACAGCCGGTAGAACCGTTCTGAACCAGTGACCAGCTCGTCCCAGAGGCCGCTACCTACACTACACACAAGAAACACAAGAGACGACTATTCATGCCCTCGGCAGGATTCGAAGCTGCTATCCCAATAAGCGAGCGGCCGCAGATCTACGCCTCAGACCACACCACCGGAATCGGGGTTATGTTTATATAGCTCATATTTCATAACATGTTCTCAAAATAAAATATTAAATACACTATTCATAAAGATGGCTTGCCATGTACTACAACGTTTGGATACAGTACCTGTACTGCAGGTAGATAAATGTGTGTAACAGTATTAGGCATAGTCCTTGATAATTAAGATAGAAGACGTAATGAATGAAGTACCTTGTGAAGGAAAGCCGGAAGTGCGGTCAGGTTTTGTACGTGTGACGTGGTCTGGGACTTTAAGAATTCGTAGTCAACGTACAGGCTGGTCAAAATAGTAAACTCAACTTACTTGGGGAGTTGAAACTAACGTATTTTTATCGTAATCAGACACAGTGTCTTTTCGTTGTTACTGTTTCAGGATTTTGCAGAATAAACTAGGCCGTATTTTCGATTGCACCTCAGCGCCTGCGGTGCTGCGTTGTGGTAGGCCTAACAATTCCAGATGTGCCGATCCCATGACCGCGCGATGTAAGGCGTGGGTCTGCGGCCGCTCGTTTGTGGGTATTGTGGGTTCTAATCCCGCCGGGAGCATGATTGCCTGTCTCTTGTAGAGTGCTGTGTGTTATCAGCTAGAGGTCTCTGCGTCGGGCTGATCACTCGTCCAGAGGAGTCATAGTGAGTGGTTTGTCCGACCGAGTGTGATAATGAATCTTCGATTATATGGAGTCCTTGGATCACTGTGGGCTGTTGTGCCATGGTAAAAAAAGGACAGGTGTAGGGCTAAATTAACCTCTGATTTAATGACGCTTAGTGACTCAGGCTAGGCACATACGGTGTCAGCGATATAACATGAATCAGCACTGACTATCCTATTAAACTACGCTACCAGACTACACGGTGTCATTCCAGAATAAAATAATCCTTAAACTAATCTGATAGGAGATTTGAGATTCTCATGGCGGTAAATATTCTTCAGGGAAGTTGATAAACTTCTACGAAACTACACGGCGTCACAATCCGGAAATATTAGACTCGATTCTGAGACACTAACATTTACAATCTACAAAACGTATCTCCCTAAGATACATTTTATCTCATCCTCCTGTCTCTTCATTGGTGAGACAGTTTTCAAAGCAGATAAATCAATCGTTGAGGTCACGCGGTGGAGCAGTTGGTTGAGGCACTGCGCTACAAGCCGGGAGGTCGCGGGCTCGATTCCCGATGGTGTCATTGGAATTTTTCATTGACATAATCCTTCCGGCCGCACTATGGCCCTAGGGTCAACTCAGCTTCTAAGAAAAATGAGTACCACGAATATTTCCCGGGGGGTAAAGGCAGCCGGTGCGTACGGCTGACAACCCTACCCCCTTCAGGTGCCGATTGTCTTGAAATCTGGGACCCTCAACCTTCTGGAACCCTCAGGGCCCGTCCAGGTCTGATGGGATTGCTTTACCCTTAAATCAATCGTGAGAAGCCATCTGAATACAATCACATTTATTAACCTATAAAACCTCGTGTTTCCTCCGTACGTATGTGCCGGGGAAACTAAAATAACTGCATTTTTCCAATATTGTGTATTTAAAGCAATCCCATTACCGACCTGGACAGGCCCAGAGGGTTCTTAGGAAGTTCAGATTCCCAGATTTCGTGACAACGACACAGGATGGTGGTAAGGTTGTCAGCCTTACGCACCGGCCGCCTTTACCCCCCGGAAATACTCCTGGTACTCATTTCTGTTAAAGGCTGAGTCGACCCCAGGGCCACAGTGCGATCAGAGGGATTTTATGTCAATAAAAAATCCACTGACACTAGCTGGGATCGAACCAGCGACCTTCCGATTTGTAGCACAGCACCTTAACCACTGTGCCACCTCGGTCCCCATAATATTGTGTATTTATGTGAAAGAAATTTATCGGGTGTAATAAATTTAAAATGTAAAATTAAATTTCACGTCAAAAAGTTTGCGGCGCCATTCTGAATATTTAAACCAATAGAAATAACAAAATATTTGAAGCGAGAGTTAAAAAAAATACAAATTTTGAAACTTCATATGTATAAGCGTATTTTTAAAAAAAACTTTGTTTGCAAAAAAAAACACTATGTAAAGAAAAGTGGTCTATATTTATCGTAATGTTTGACGGTTGTTAGAAATACACGTGTATTATAGAGCTCACATTCTGACGCATTCTGACAGCAGCACCCATAATGTTACTAGTCTAACATTTGAACGACTGGGAAGACCTTACCCTCTTCACGACATAAGAAGAGATGTCTGAAGTTTCCACATTGGTGTTTTGGGGTTCATATCGCTGGGTCGCGACGATGTGGCGCTGGGTTGGTCTTTGCTCACACGTAACGGTACCAGCATCTCAGCGTCACAACACAGAAGACCTGAATCCACGATAAAGCTCGTATCGTATTTACAGTTGCACTTCATGTTCACAAGTTAGTTATAACAAGACAGGCAACAACACAACACTGAAGCGCTTTCGTGCAACCATTGTTGCAGTCGATAATAGATATATATTACATATTCTGAATGTGTTTTTGTAGCCTTGGGTATCAAGCATCAATGAGCATGCGTCATGTTGTTATGTGTGGCCTGTACGGCTCTACAGTATTTTTCCACACTATCTCACAAAAGGCATGATTTTCTAAAAAAAGTTATTAAAATCAGAGTGTGTGTTTTGATTTTCTCTATAACACTTGCTTGAAACATTTCTCATTAGAGGAAAAACTGACCGATATGTGATCATCAGCGGTATTGGTCGTCATGTAAAGTATCCGTCATTCTTGTCTGATTTTAATGAAATTTGAATTTCTCAACAGATTTGCGAAAAATACTCAAATATAAACTTTTATAAAAATCTGTGCAGTGGGAGCCGAGTTGTTCCGTGTTGACAGACAGCAGACAAGACGAAGATGACAGTTTCTGTCAGCCATTTTGCGAAGGCGCCTAAAAACAATCCAGATAAATCGTATATTCCATTAAATCCCTTCACAGACCCTAGAAATTCAGCAAAGTTTTGCCGTCTTCCCGCCTGTATAATGAAGCGCAATAACCAAAACTTTACATTCTAACATCCTTTAAGGCGTGTTAAACTTTCCAGTAGGAATTTGACGTCTACTAGTGTTTTCCCTTTCCGATTTTAAACATACGTTTTCTATCTCAAGTTACAAGTACTGTAATCTTTGTAGTTGCACCGTGAATGTTGATAGTATTCAGCCCTTCATTTGCCCAACTAATGCACACAAATTATTATAACATTGTTAAACAGTTAAAATCATTTAAAATTATAACAGTTGCTCCAACATGTTTCGGTTTACTTAAACCATCATCAGGGAGTTCTCAGCCTGTGCTTCGCTAAAGTTACAATGTTGATATTGCTTACATATATCTTTATTTGAAGTTATCGGTATTGTGGCTGCATATTTTGTTCAGTCTTGTCAGGCGTGTGGATCATGCACTTGCACGATCCACACGCCTGACAGGATTTTATAATAATTTGTATGAATTAGTTGGACAAACAAAGTACTTATTACAAGTACTGTAATCACGTCACATAACCCTACACGTTTAGCTTCACAAACACAATAGCGGAGTTTCATAGCACAATATATTATGTAAGAGCAGTAAAGTCAGATCAACACTGTATCAATCACACATTCTATTGTCTACCTTACGACAGGTCCACAGCATCTTCAAAGGGAGTTCTGCAAAGAGTGTGATCTGGTGTTGCCTCTTTTTAATTCCCAGCATCCTCTCGTTTCCATAAGGCCTTCCAGTAGTAGCTTACGTGTTCTTCCTCGTCTTCTCTTCACGTTTATCCTTTCTTCGATGTTTCCTTCAATAACGTGTGTTAGAAATGAGTACCTACACAAGACGTCACCAATCCAGTTATCCATTGTATTAGTAACAAGGGAATAATAGAATCTTGCTACGAAAAATGATTTCTATCTCTCACTCATTTGCCCCGCCTTTGTATAACGGTTGGACAGATAATTGTCTCTTAGATTCGGTAATCCTTAACACTAATCATAAGAAACTGAGTTCTTCTTGAAGAGGTACTAGCAACATGATCAAGAAAACGCTACAGATTTTCATGAAACTTCCACTTCTTTTACTGTACTCAAGAACAGCCTTCCACTTCAGTAAATACACGCCGTTTCATGAACCGTGGCGGTCCCACACCAAAAGTTTGTGCGTCCGCCAAGTTGTTACACCTTACCGTAGAAAATTGCTAAGTACTACGTAGCAACACCATTTGTAAGGTTTTCCAAGTAGACGCGTCAGGTAACTCAATAGCTGTAATGGAGGAAAGTATAGGAAGTGTGGTAATGTTAAGAGCCGTTCATTTTTAGGAAAGAAAGTAGGATAAAAACGCTGAATTGTTTATTGTCTCCAAATTTTTGTCTACCGTTTATATACAGTACGAACTGGCCAGCAATTTCAGGTTATTAGAGTGTGAAGTTTAAAGAATACCTGCCCGGCTTCTTTCCGTGAGACTTGCCAGTGGTTAAAATTTCCCCTGAATGGTAGGATTGCTACCTTTAGCCTCTGGACTGGCATGTTTAGGGATGGCATTTCCTCCATTCCTGGTGAAATAGTTATACCGCTGTGACTCGGTCGTCATTTCCTCGTTTGTGAGAACTGGCTATACCACGAGAAGGTGAGGATGACTGTTGGGTAGGAGAGGCTATACTATTAAGCATCACTACCCGTTAGAAGAATAGCAGGGTACACTTGGACAGATTACAAAACAAATGCACAAATTGCAAAGGAGTTAAAAATAACACCAATTTTGGACAAATTACTGGAATACAAGAGAAGCTGGATAAAACATGTAAATAGAATACCTCGAAATAAATTACCCAGGGTAATGAAACACTACTTCCAAACTGGCAGAAGGAATCATGGTAGACCTTTGAAGAGACTTCTGGATACATGAGACCGGAAGGGGCCAACAAGTGGCCCAACTCCATGAAAGATATATGATGATTATGATGATAATGAGAGTATGACGTCATTACTGTCGGAGCGATGTAATCCAGTCGCACTTTTAAAGTTTTTATCCTTATTTCAATAGCCTCGCCTTTCTAAACCTGAAGTACTTCGACAAAAGATTTTGTTTTATTTGTAACAACATATGTGGTCACAAACAGTCATGATAAAATAAAATTTTAAATCAAAACCTAATGTGTAAAATGACCCGGGGATATAATGAAGCAGTCTACCGGAAATTACGAAGGCGCAAGAAGCGCAACACTTCCATATACCTTACTTATGTTCTATAATTTAGATTGCACTTCGATATTTTCATCAACTGAAGAGCTGTTTGCCCGAGAAGATTTTGTCACTTCTCGTTTGCCGCGAAAATGCTAAAGTTTTTGTGTTTTCCTCAACATTTCTGATGTCTTAAGGAAGGCCTAATAAATGAGCTATATTGTCTTAGGTAATTATCTTAATAAGCTATTTTACTTTTAATAGTTCATCACTGATTTTTAATCGTTAACAATAATGAAGCTAGGACTATATAGTTCGATTTTCTAACTTTTCTTAATTCCTGTTTCTTGCGTACCTTTAATAAACGCAAAAGCGGGAGACACGAATTAGACATTTAGAGCTTTATATCGATAATTTTTTTTTTTATATTCATGGGTCCGTGCATCGTGAATCAAACTGAATAATTGTCCAACAAGATGCGACGGTATTCAGTTTATTACATATCTGTAGACAGCTCTACATGTTCCGGGTGTTGACACCCATCATTAGGAGCTCGTACAGCTGTAATTACAGCTTCTGGCACTGGTGAATTGCAATGAATAAAATATGCTATGTATCATATTTTATTCATTGCAGTTGATCAGTGCCAGAAGCTGTAATTACAGTTGTACGAGCTCCTGATGATGGGTGTCAATACCCGAGACATGTAGAGCTGTCTACAGATATGTAATAAACTGAATACAATCGCATCTTTTTGGACAATTATTCAATTTAAAAATTTGTTTCACGTGAATTCTAACCCAAGATGATGCAACGCACCTTCAGCCGGAACAAATGCCTACCGCATTCCTTGTGACTCAATATCGTGTTCATCTGCTCACCATCTCTCTATCTGGCGTGGAAAGATGGAACTGAACGCCATATTATAGGAACCTGCGCGCCATCTAGTGGAAATGTATGGAATTTCCCCTCGTGATGGATGTTTTTGAATGTTACTTCGATAGCGAACGATACAGTTAACAGCCTCGGTAAATTCCGCAGTTTTTTTGTGATAATATCGTAATTTAAATTATTGCAATCAGAAGCGACAATTTTGCGAGCTTGCTGCCTCGGAAATGGTAGGTGCACTGTTCAAATATTGGCTAGGCCACAGATTATTCTGAGATTGTTCGTGGTTTTATTCAATCCAACAAGGAGTATTCCGCAACAGTGTCCTGTTAATGTTTCCTTCCCCATACCTCCCAATTCATTATTCACCATCATTTAATAATTCTACACAGGCCCCAATCTAAAAAATGAATTTTGGAACCTGACCTACACAGAAACCTGTGAACTAGCTTGTAATTATACAGGCATGTCACTATTGTCAACCACATACAGACATTACACTCAGCATTCTTCTGTTAACTCCATATGAAGATGAAATTATTGGGGATCATCAAAGTGGATTTTGATATCATAGATCAATTATTGATATTTTGTATTCATCAAATACTTGAGAAAAATTTGAATAAAATGGGGCAGTACACTGGTTATTTGTAGACTTCAAGAAAGCCTGTGAAATGGTCAGGAAGGCTGTGTTATATAATGTTACCATATAGTTTGGTACAGAACTGACACTGGTTAGGGCTATCAAAATATATGTAAATGAAACTTACACTGAAGTCTGGACAGGCAGACATTTGTCTGATACTGAGAATATTCTTTGTTACTAAGGCTGTTTGTCTTAGATTGGGCTTCAATGGTGCATAGTGACAGATGATGATGTCTGTTCTGAAGTATTGGGAGTGGGAATAAAACAAACTCTCTCTCTGCTTTATCTTCAAAATGGTCTGCAAAAAGTATATGTTTTATTGCCTCTGATTTTCAACTTTGCTTCAGAATATGCAATTAGGAAAGTCCAAGTAAGCCGGAAGGAATAGAAATGTAATGGGTCACATCAACTTCTGTTCTATGCTGACGGTGTTAATTTATTATGCAAAAATATATGTACTATATAGAAAAACACAAAGTTTATTAGGTGCTATCAAGGAGGCTGTTCTAGAAGTAAATGCTGACGAAACCAAGTACTTGTTCATGTCTCATCAACAACATGCAAGACAAAATCACAGTACAAATATCCATAATACATTCTTTGAAAGTGTGGCAGTGGTCAAATACTGGTAAAATCAAAATTGAATGCATGAAAAAATTGATATTGATATATTTAACTGCAATTGGGTTGACACCTGGTGGCAGTAGTATGATACACATTTACATAGAAACAATACATAGGACAACATAAGTTTAACAACTTTGGTTGGAAGGCTTTCTGGGATTCGAACCCAGAGTGGTCAAACTAAAATTAACGATGAGCTAAACGTGTAAAAATTATCGCCAGACTGGGAAGAGTGCGGGCCACGCCCCATCTTTGCGAGTTATACCCTGGCATTTGCCTGACAACTGAGGAAAAAGCACAGAAAAACCTGTCAGGGTAGGCGAAGAGTGCCAGTCGGCACGATGAAAACAGAATATACATAACCTCGCAGACTCGCACTAGCATTGTCTTAGCCCCAACAACTGGAACAGTGCTGCCACCTTTCATTTTGGGTTATCTAAGCAGATCGCTGACATCTGCTTCGTACAAAATTATTGTTAATACCTCCAAAAATAAATGCATATTGGCAGTCTTTATACTGCATTAAAATCCTCTGAGGCCGTCTAGCCAGTCGGGAATTCAAGGACGTTTTTACCTGGCTATCACTTTCCTACTGCTAACTCGAAGTTCTAACTATACTGTAAAAATGGTATAGCCTGATTTTATTAAGTGCTATGTCATTACAAAGGGTTAAGCTATATAAATAAGGTACACGATTTACAATTAATTTACAGTTTTACAAAATTTACATAAAAACTAAAGTTAGTCCAGTCAAAATTAAAATAATTGCCTCGCCTTGACTCTTGCTATAACCCGATGCAGTGCCAAGGTTCTAGAATTTAGACGTTAACAAAGTAACCAAATGCCATCAGACAAAGTGCTCAGTCTCGACGTGGAGATAACCAAATAAAGTGTAAAATCTTAACACATTCAGCATGACTTACCTTATGCAAAATGAAGCCAGTAAATTTTCCAACATTTCATAATAAGTATTTTCTTCTTCTTCATCACCACCACAACAAGCTCTGAGCTGGTCTCCACATATAATCCAAAACTTAAGTTGTGAGAATGACAGTTACCTTCTAGCGCTGGGTTATATAGAAAATCACGCTACGCAAACAATGTGGGCTCTGGCATTCTATACAGTTTATCGAACTGCTGAGCAGAAAGCCACCTCACCTGTAACGTACGGTAGCCAACATGACATGGCACATCAATGACCCAAAGTTCAAATAAAATATTTGAAATTTTTTAAATTTCACATTCATTACAAAGCGATACATTTTTAATTCATACTAAAATTGTTTCAGTACAGTTGTTCAGCACAATTATACCTTCTTGAAATACTTCACATTGCAAATGAATTGGAATTACTAATAAGCTACGCAAAATTAACCGGTTTCTTTTCTACCTAATCTGTGACACATTCAACACATTCTTCCCAGAAGTTTCTGTTTCTGTTCCTAATTAATCCTTCCCAGTTAATTCATTCTGTTTTGCTTCAAATATCTTCTCCCCTTCAGATATATACTGGTCACCAAGAGCAGTTATCTGAAATATAATACAAAGAACTCAACAACTATCAATGTAACTCTTAAATTACAAGTTATAGGAGGCAATCACCACTGACAAGCGTATGTGACACACGCAGAAACAAATCAGCGGTAAAAGATTTAACCTTTTGGCGCCGGAATTATTTTTTTAATTTTAGCACACCCTGTATATAAAATGTGAATAGTACAAGAACCAAATACGTTAGAATTATGAAATAAACTGCATTTTGAAGAGAAAAAAACGGAGAGTATACACCATGTTTAAAATATTCAGTACCTATATTTGTTGAATAAATATATAAAGTGCAACTTGAGAGGTTAGAGGTGCGGTACGACCACTATAGTTGACATTAGGCGTCTAAAAGGTTAATCATAGCAGATTATGCAAACACCAAATACAGACTGGAAACAATAAGCGCTTCACTTTGTTACATATGCTTACACTAAAACTATATGAGGAATGCAAGGCAAACAAATTTATGTCTGTAGAACAAGTTGAATCATGAGCATTGCATTGCATGGATGTGTTATTCATAGAGCCATTTTTTTAACTCTCAAAGCTGTTGGAAAAATTTGGGTCATAAAATAGCTAGTTCTGAATCCTGCTTGAAGAACAGCAGTCACCAGTTGCTGTTCATTTCCTTTTTGCAACTAAAGGCTGCACACAGTGATACAAAGCTAAAGCTTTCACAACCATACTAAAATATTCCTGTTAATAACAAATTCACTGTCACTAATGAAACTGTCTGTTAATATACATATACAAATAGTAGGTTTCAATGTGTCCCTCAAATTCAACACTGAAGTCCCCCAAAACAGGTCCTGAAACACTATGTAACAGGAATACAACATGTCTGACTTTGTGATGGACTATGATAAGGATAGGTTTCATTATATTGCAGCTGAATTAAATTGAATTTTGTACTTTTATTGAGAATACCTAAAAACAAGCTTCAGTTTTATGAAGATTTTTACAGCAGTGAACACAGGCAGTTGGTGAGGGAATGGATGGAAAGAATCTGGCTCAAGGCACAAAAGAAAACCACAAACTCTCAACTGGAATAATTGGTCTCCATATTACCTGCACAGCTGACTATCTGTGTGAGCTCCTAGAAATGTGTGAATTTCTTTTAATAACCCCAACACCATTGTTCTTTGCACTCCTCGTCCATTTCACACAAATGTGACTAACCTGATCTTGGATGTTATGTGATAAGTCTTGTGAAATGGTGGAATTATTTTTCACAGTTTTCACATATTTGTTCTGTACATCTCTTATTGAATCTCTGCATTTTACAAAAAGTGCTTTGGCATTTTTTGCCAGATTCTCTCTGTGTTCTTTAGTAACTCTGAAACATACAAGTGTAATAGTACAGTAAATATGAAGCACTGCAGTACATGAACAGCCAGAATGGAAAGGATAATTTCTCTAAATTTCCACAGTATAGCTTATTGGACACAGTATACAAAGACATTCATGTGATTAATATCTACTGAATTTTTAAACATAAAATCTGATACACTGGAAATTCCACACATAGACCAAACATTCTTGTTTTTAAGTACTGTGTTAACAAATACAGCACTTTCTTAAAATTTATTAGTTCTTGAAATTTCCAAAATATTAAAAAATGAAATCACGTTTGGGATGGTGAAATATCACATTTACCTCTCGAAAGAGGGTGGAACCTTCAAAGCATCAATCACATATTCATTCAAATCAAGTACTGTCTCCTCCGAATCAACTAACTCCATCATGTTGAGAACTTCTTTCAGTGACAGAATTCCTCACCTTGTATGGTACACAAAGGTTCATTACTACATTCACTACAGCCCATCACTAGCCCCAATTCCCATTCTGATGAATTCAGTCCACAGTATTATATACTATTTCTGCATGACCCATATTAATATTAGTCTTCAATCTGTGCATAAATGTAACAGGTTTCTCTCTTCCCTTCAGGTTATACAACTACATTTTTATATAAATTCCTCACCTCTTTCAAACAAGCTACACGCATCACTGATCTCATTCTGGTCTTCATTTCATCATCTGAATAACAAAGGCAGTTCTGCTATAAGGCGATACCTAGTATATGTTCCCATAGTAGGTAGGTACCGTACCTACTATTGGAAAATACACAACTGCTCCAAAGACTTGGATGATTACAATACTTCATATATGTAAGATCCATTTCACAAGGAATGCCTCACCAAATTTATGCATCTACAGCATCAATATCAAGACATCAGATGATTTTAATGTAATATTAACTTATTTTATCTATTTATAAGCTACGTTTTATACGAATATTGATGTACACTCCCTGAGGATGATCTACAAAAGGTCAAATTATGTCAGAGTTCTAGTGCTGTAATTGTAAAAACTCTGTATTGTAATATAGTGCATTTGTTGGTATTTTCTTGACTTTGAACAATTAGTGCATGTATATGAAAGCCATAAAATTGAAAAATATTAAGCAACATATTTAACACACAGCCTAATGCAAAGGACAGACTTAATACATGTTATAGTCATATTAAATAATCGAATAACAGGCCAGATTCAACCCTTTATTTTGGAAGAGCGCAATCATCAGCAGTAGAAGAACTTCCAGCTGAAGTTGTAGTCACAGGCTTAGGACAAAAAATAATTAATCAAGATGTGAATGGCCGTGATTCAATGCCTTCTGACTGTTTTTTGGAAAACATATACAATGAGATCAGAAAAAATTTGGCCCATCATCCAGTCTTCCTTCTTGACCTAAAGTAGACCCCCTATACTAGACTAAAAATTCTTCACACTGGTCACTGGAACTGCCTAATAGCCAACACACATTTGTGTTATACAAACAGCATTCACTTATTCATCATTCACCGTGAATTATGTACCGTATTAAAAGATTTCTTATTATAGCGGTACACCGATTTAAGTGCATGATGTATGTATTCATTGATTGTATATTCTGAGTTGATCACATTTCCTCATATAAACTTAATTTGTCTTATTTATATATTATTATTATTATTATTATATTTTATTGTCAAGACTCATTCTGTACTGTGCCTGTTGTTACCTAATGACAAGTTCTATATCCACTTTGGTGGATCTCTGGAATACTAAATAAATAATAATGATAATCGTATTATAGCCCATCTGTGTTAATAAAACACACATAATAGCAGAACTGTCTGTACGTGGTTGACAGTCCAGATTGTGAAGCAGACAGTTTTGCCTTACCCACCCACCTTGCTAGTATACAGCACTAACTTCAAATATACTGTTGCAAACATAACACTTACACATACACCACGGACTGTAAATACCATAAATAAAAGTGTACCATTAGTGATGTAGTAATCGGAAAATCAATAAACTAACAATGAGTGTAACATCTATTGCAGTGCTTCAGTTGCACCCCAGTCACTTTATGTGATTCAGTCACTGGGACCAAGTATAATCAGAAAGCTGATAGGTGTGCAGTATTCATGTCTTGTCATTAGGAAATACAAGAGATTTATTTTTAGGTTATGTGCATGATGATTTGTGATAGGAGGAGATGATGTGTCATGAAGTACTGTGTTCAGTCCTTAACAAAATAATGTAGGTTTAAGCAAAGATATGAATGTTTCTTCCTTGTAACAGTAATTTCTGCAGTATGAACATGACAGGCACTTTTAAAACATGCTCCCATACGTTGTTAAAGTTTGTGTTTACAGCCACTTAATGTCAGCAGCAATGCACCATTACTTTCTTTTTAAGATATCAAACTGAATATGAAATGTCATCCCCACACTAACAAAGAACCTATCACATTACAATTTTTAGGAGAGGAAAAACAATGCAGTTGAGTGCAGCAGGAGACTGATATAGTCTTGACTTCTACTGATAACAGAAAAGTTAACTTATTTATGGTTCATATAATGGTGCTGTAATAACATGAAGAATGTGGAAGGAAGTGGTCATGGCCTAATTTGAGGTAAATTCTGGCAATAAAAAGAGTCCTTCATAGATTTTCTTCTGAAGAGAATTTACAGTGTTGACTCACTTTGGGATTGGTATGAACAGAGTGGTACCATCTTGCTGAGGATTTAAATTCATGCCACTCTTATTAAGAGCCTGAATAGCTGATGGGATAGCCTGTGGAAATGAAGCCATGTTGATGACAATTGTTTTGGGATTTTTACGTATTATTTGTGCTAGTTCTTGCAGTTCATACTCCTTCCCATCCAGACTGACTGGCAGGGTCTCAATTGAACCTGTAAATTGAAACAAAATCAGAAAGAGCAATCATAAAAGAACTGTAATGATGGTCAAAACTCAACTAATTCCATGAAGGTTCAAGTACGGAGTAGATACAATTGATTTAGACAGGAGTACTGTGGGTTATGACTTTGTGTATTCTGACAGGAGATCAGGGCTACCTTGAAGGTAGAGGCAGAAGTTTCCTCCAAATTGGTGGTAACCTTATGCTACAGTGTTATAATGTCAAGTCCACAACTTTAAACTTCACCTTCATGAACAAGAGAAACCCGCTGGACATTTAAGAAATTCACTTTATTTTTTGTAAATTTGAGGTAAATTATTGTGCTCGCAACAGTCTGTAAGAGGGTCCTGTTATAAGTCACATGAATCCAGTCCAAATCTTCACAACAAACTATTTCAATATTACCCTCCCATCAACACCTTGGTGTATAAACTAGCATCTTGCCTTTCAGTTTGCTAACTGGTTTTAACTCTTTGGTTCTACAAACAAACCTTCTTTAAAAAAAAGGAAACTAGAGGGAATATATAGAGAAGTTTTGTATTTGTGGTTCTGTGCATCGTAATTCTAGGTTGAAGAAATTCAACAAGATGCAACAATATGCAGATATTTATTTACTGCTAAATTACTCTACATGTTTCGGGGATCCATCGCACCCATCATCAGACGTACACAAAATTGTAGTTGCAGCCTCTGGTACAGATCATACTATCTGGAGAGCAAGCTTCTTCATATATGACCAAATAAGGACCGCTTTGGGACAGTCAGTGTGAAGTACATCTGCATATTGATGCATCTTGTTGGATTTCTTCAATGTATATAGAGAAGTGCCCCACCTGCAACGCATTATAAAATATAAACCACTTTGTAATATTTGCAGAAATGAGATGAAAACAATGGGATGGATAAACACCTTCTGATAGAAATAAATAATCATGCTGCTATTTTGAGGAATCTACTGGAATTATATGAAGTCACATAAAATACATAGGAAATGAACAATTTAAATTCACACAGTGGTTACTTAGATTTAGGGTAAATATATGAACAGATACCTGTTGTTGATCTGAGAGAGAGATTCTTCACATAATCTTCCTTCATTCGATCAATTGCTTTCTGCATTTGGGTTTTCATGGTATCAACTTTTATTACCTCCGCAAGTTGCTCATCATTTATTTCAACTTTCTTCTTTCCTAAACAAACTTTCCCTTAACATCTAAAACAGTATTGGAGAAGCATACAAATACTAAACCTTACACAAAAATAAATTCCTCAGTCCCCACCATTATGTAATTATTAGGACAAAACATTTCCTTCAGTACTATTTTAACCCTTCCTGTTGTGACGTATATGACATATTATGTTTGAGATTATACTGCATGTCTGTTACAACATGTCAGGTGGGCATCGTCTTGCTGTTCCATGATGTATATGGTTTATTCTCCAGTTCACTGACATTGTTTTTATTTTAGCTCTTTTGGGTGACCCTAAAACTAAAACTGACTGATGTGACTGGAAAATAAACACAAATTTTGGAACAATAATGAAGATGATGAATCTCTACAACATGGGAGAGGTTAAAATACAGGAAATTCACATTTTCTCTTCAGAACTGGTGATCAATTTTTATAACCATCTACCTCTCAACCCATGTTTAAGAAACTGGTACGTAACCAGACATGCGTACACTATACCTTTGTCAGTCTTCTTGTCTCCCCCTCTGTCTTTGCCCTTAGCATATCCACGTGTCCAGACACGTGTAATAGGCACAGGAAAATCACACCTTGACACCATAATACAAGGCACATTGTTAATCAGTGCCAATTTTTTATTCCAGTTGCAACAGTAGGTGTGATGACAATGGCTATGTGCAACATGGGTGATGAGACTTGAGCGATGAAGACATGACCATGGAGATACATGGTGAGTAGATATCAATACATGAGATCTTGTAATCAGTGTGAGTGCGAATTTCCACCTCATTGTACCAAACCTGCAATAATGTAAAAACAAGCAGCAGAACATGAGAGCACATATGGGAACCAGAGAAAAGTATTCTGATTGAAATCATAAGAAATCAATTAGCAAGTGGATGAGAAGGCAGTAATGCTAATACTGGACGACATATAGTGTATGTATTCCCAGATTAGCTGTTATTACATAGTTCAGGAGTAAAAATGTTGGCCGACTACCGCTGATGTAGTTGATTAAGGTTAGAAAGCAATGTTACCATTGGGTATATTTTAATACAATGACAGTGACACCATTTGTTTTATTTGTTGCAATAGGGTTACAGTAAACTTGACATATCTAGTGCGTATGACTGGGAATAAATGGAAAAGAGTGGCTTCAAGAACATTTCCCCTCTTGGTTGTGGATTGGGTTAGGTTATGTTAGGACTGCGTTTGTGTATACTGCACACATTGGCAACGTTTGTCAGATCTGGAACTATCTAATGGTAATGTACGCACAGGTGCCAGAAAAGTCATTATTAAAATTCAGTTAACCAAGCATTTTATTTTGCTGCAACGTGCATTCCGCATCGCACTACTATTTGTAAACAACCCGGCGTACGTGCTAAAAAGGCACCACAGTACAGCAATGAAGGACGCTGTGCTTTAGGATGCGTTCTAATTGTAAACTTTTCTACATACACAGTATTGTCTTAAATCCCTTAAAATTACACTAAACACATAATTTTTACCGTTAATTTAAATTCCACACATTTCCATTTTTAACAGCAGTTTTCTTCGACTTCCAATATCGACCTTGTCGAGAAGTATGACGATATTCACTATAGAGTGCACCTCTTGTACAGGTCTGCAAGTCGGTCACATAGTTAGCGAACTCTTCCATAGATGTCAATAGGAATATTACCGCTAAGTTTAAACGGACTAGCGAAGCAAATAGTATTTGTTGTCATAGTACGGAATAAGTTTCCTGATCTGACATGCAGCAGAGGTTACTTAAATGAAAGGCAGAGCATTATAGCGTGACCGATTGGACACTGTAACCAGCATAACCTCAAGATATCCGGCTTAATATTTTTTGTAAGGAGATCGTTGCCTCTGTGTATTTGCTTGCTTGACTGTCCGATTCTTCACATTTCCTTTCCCTTCCTCGGCTGTGCATTGGATCTCGATTACTTTTTAGGGAAGGTTTATTGTAAAGTCTGTTTAATGACAGTGTTTCAATTTCATGGATTATGTAGCTCCAGCTGAGGTTCGAAAATGTTTATGAATGATGACGATGTATTTATTTTGAAGAGAGGTGTAGCCTACTTAATGTATTATTATTATTATTATTATTTCTGAATCTAATATTAATACTGACACGAGATAATTATATAGTAATGCGTTATCTGACTTTAGTTAGAGTAATACTGAGAACGAAGATGGGAAATATAAATATCAGGTATGAGAAACGACATTTAGTCGAGCGGGGACAAGTTCCTGATGCAAAATGTTTACACGGAAGGATTATAAAAACCACATTTTACTTTTTTATAATGTAATTTCCGACATGTGTTCAGCGACAACTAGGGAAGACCTTTGTTTAGAACACAAGGAATTACTGCTTGCTTTTGTATTTGTTCATATATGCGTCAAAAATGGGATATTCTATAAATTATAATAGTTTAGAGTCAAAATTGGTTCAGTATGTGGAAGAATCTAGTGTTAGGGCTATTTTTACGTAAATTTTTATAAAGGGTTTAAAGTATTTAATTGCTGGTGAGTTTTGAGAAATACCTGGATTATTTTACACGAGCGTCAGTCTGTATGTTACATTCAGTAATGTGGTAGTTTACCATGAAATAATACTCCACTTTTGTGCATATGCTATTAGATTCGTCTGTTATTTAAGTCTTGGTCCTTGTCCTTTACTGTTCAGATTATGACAGTGTAATGCAGGCCATCTACACACCAGTTCTACTGGTGGTTTATTTGCACTGCTGCAACGGTTGGTCTGTTATTCTGTGGACTCACCCCCAAAATGTTTTATTCTAACAGTTTTTTTGCTGTCTTTTATCCACCATAAAGTTATTGGCAGTGCAGAGTGGCGTTTAGTTAGTGGTTATTATAATCTTGTACCGTTAAGAGCAGATTGAGATCAGGAAATGCTTGCTATCGTTCGGTGCAGAATCTTTCGTCTTCTAGGTTGCTATCCAAAAATTTAAAGATTGAGGTATATAGAACAATAATTTTTGCGTGTTTTTTGTATGGGTGTGAAACTTTGTCGCTGACATTGAGGGAGGAAAGGAAGCTGAGGGCGTTTGAGAATATGGTGTTGAGGAGAATATTTTGACCGAGGAGGGACGAGGTAACGGGGGAATGGAGGAGACTGCATAACGAGGAGCTAAATGATCTGTACTCCTCACCCAATATTGTGCGGGTGATAAAATCGAGAAGAATGAGATGGGCTGGGCATGTG
>Ga0123354_10001331_pt1 | contig 29550 bp, 23 predicted proteins | sample TergutLab28metaG_2_FD_97872 | JGI IMG/M metagenome (GOLD analysis project Ga0123354, IMG submission 97872) | Labiotermes labralis P4 segment gut microbial communities from Petit-Saut dam, French Guiana - Lab288 P4 | ecosystem: Host-associated > Arthropoda: Insects > Digestive system > Gut ... | reverse complement strand
CTGATTTATTTTATCGATGTACGACTTAATTTTTAATTCACAGTTGCGTATAATAGTGTGGTCGGTGATCTCCCCCTTTTTTATTCCTGACTGGTGAACCAGCATCTCCGTTTTAATGTAATCTGTTTTTGAATGATGGTTAATTCGAATATAAATCGAATTATACTCCTTTTGGGTTCTTGTAACCGCTTTAAATGTTGCCATAATATTTTTTTAATAGTAATAAACTGTATATAAAAAAGTTAGTTTGATTAGTATAGATGAAAAATCACATTCAAATTGATTTTATTTGTATGTGGACAGTTCCATCAGTCGTAATAAGTTCTTCTGTACCATCGTCATGGATGATGCGGATTTCAATAAATTCCGGTTCAAAAGCGGAAAAAGAAAGTGCTTGCGATTCTTCCATAAGGTATTTTTTCAGTTCATGAATCGTCCAGTTCTTGATGTTCACATGATTTATCTTGTCAACGTACTGCTTTATTATTGCTGCACATTTAACCAAAATTCTAAAATCGGTGATTTCTCCTTTTTTTAATTTCGATTGATGAACCATCATCTCCGTTTTAATGTAAGCTGTTTTTGAATGATGAATGATACGGATATAAACCGTATTATACTCCTTTTGAGTTCTTATAAACGCTTTAAATGTAGCCATAATATTTGTAGTTTTTTTGTAGTTTTAACTTACAAAAGTAATATATTTATTTAAATTTTTTACAATTTTTAAAAAACAATAGCGGCTTTAGAAGTATCTAAAACCGCTATTTTCTTGATTTTAAGTATGTGATCCGAGCGGGATTCGAACCCACGACCCACAGCTTAGAAGGCTGTTGCTCTATCCAACTGAGCTACCGGACCTTTCTTTTTTCCGCTTGCAAAGGTAGAGTTTTTTTTCAAAATTTGCAAGTTAATCTCCCATTCTAATTTTTTGTATTTTCATTTTACTTATTTTTCATTATCTTTGCAGCCATTAAAAAACATTAAATTCAATTTAAAATTTTATCATGAAAGTTCAGCTTCAATTTTACAAATTATTAATACTGTTGTTGTTACTGCCTATTGGGATGCAGGCTGAACCGGCAACACCAACAGCTCAACAAAAAATTGCTTCCGGTTGGCAATTCAAACAAGTCAGAGGGAACAATTGGTATCCGGCAACCGTTCCGGGAGTGGTACATACCGATTTGATGAATAACGGAATTATCGACGACCCTTATTTCAGGTTGAACGAACGAAGCGTTCAATGGGTGGATAAAGAGGATTGGGAATATAAAACAACGTTGACTGTATCTTCGGATGTTTTTGGAAAGGATAATATCGATCTTGATTTCAAAGGCTTGGATACATACGCCGACGTATATGTGAACGACAGTCTTATTTTAAAAGCAAACAATATGTTCCGCGAATGGCGTGTACCAGTCAAAACGTTGTTAAAAAAAGGAACAAATGAGTTACGCGTTTTTTTTCATTCGCCCGTCAAAATAGACCTTCCCAAATTGGATGCACTCCACTATCCTGTTGAAGCAGGAAACGACCAGTCGGAAAACGGCGGGCTATTGGATAAGAAAATCAGCGTTTTCGCTCGTAAGGCGGGTTATCATTACGGATGGGACTGGGGTCCCCGTTTGGTAACCAGCGGTATATGGCGTCCGGTTTACTTGATTGGATGGAACGATCTGCGTTTAGACAATATTTATTACCGACAGGACGACGTTAACACCAAGCAAGCTAAAATCAACGCTATTGTCGGAGTTATAGCAGAAAAAAGCGGAACGGCAACTTTGACTATACAAGCTGAAGGAGTTAAAGATAAATGGACGAAAACTGCTGCCGTTCAGCAAGGATACAATACTATTGAAGTACCTATTACAGTCCGAAATCCTCGCTTATGGTGGAGCAACGGTTTGGGAGAGCCGTACCTGTATCCGTTTACAGCTACGGTTAATATGAATAAATCTTCGGATAGTCGTACCGATAAATTGGGATTACGCAAACTCGAAGTGATACGGGAGAAAGATGCAAATGGCACCTCTTTCTATTTTCGCCTGAATGGGGTGAATGTGTTTGCTAAAGGAGCTAATTACGTTCCTCAGGATAATTTCCTGCCTCGCGTTACACCCGAACGATATAAGCAAACGATTTTGGATGCTGTTCATGCCAACATGAATATGTTGCGTGTTTGGGGCGGCGGAATCTATGAAAATGATCTGTTTTATGACTTGTGCGATGAGTACGGCATTTTAATTTGGCAAGATTTCATGTTTGCCTGCAGTACTTATCCGATGAATCCGGAAATGCTTGAAAATATTCGACAGGAAGCTGCCGACAATATAACCCGATTACGCAATCATCCATGTATAGCGCTCTGGTGCGGAAACAATGAAATGCATACGGCGTGGTTTAATTGGGGTTGGATGAAGCGCTATGAACGCTTAGGCGTTTTGGACGAACTTCGCAAGGACTACAAAGATGTTTTTGACGGTGTATTGCCTGAAGCGGTAAAGAAATATGACCCTATTCGGTTCTACTGGTCCTCTTCTCCTTATGGAGGCGATCCTGATGCAAGCTGTGAAACAGGAACGGCTAATTGGAATCCGAACGGCGATGCTCATTATTGGGGTGTTTGGCACGGAAAAGATTCGATTGCCAATTTCAATGTTATACGCGCTCGATTCTTTTCAGAATACGGATTTCAGTCGTTTCCTGAATACCAGTCGGTTTTGAAATATGCCCCTGAAAAACGCGACCACGATATTTATTCCGATGTGATGATGGCGCATCAACGGGGAGGCAGTCAAGCAAATGGGTTGATTGAGTGGTACCTGCTGAATGAATACCGGAAACCGAAAGATTTTCAATCGTTCCTTTATCTGGGACAACTGTTGCAAGGGGATGCCATTCGCATGGCGATGGAGGCGCATCGGCGGGATATGCCTTATTGCATGGGTTCGCTTTTTTGGCAACACGACGATTGCTGGCCTGTAGCTTCGTGGGCGAGCCGGGATTATTATGGTCGCTGGAAAGCGCAACATTATTTTGCAAAAAAGGCTTATAATGATTTATTAGTTTCTCCGATTGTAAACAACAATCAATTAGATGTTTACATTGTATCCGACCGCTTGAGGGATGTTAAGGGTAAATTACAAATCCGAATAATGGATTTGAAAGGTAACATCGTTTTCTCACAAGAGAAAATGGTGACTGCGCCTGCCAATACAAGTAAAGTACAATTTTCCGACAATATAGACCATCTGTTAAACGGAAAGCAGAGAAATGAAGTAGTGATTAACGTACGCTTTTTTGAAAACGGGAAAACGGATGCCGTAAGCAACAATTACTTTTTGACTCGGTATAAGAATATTGATTTCCCGAAAGCTACGATCACCCCAAAGACTACAGTTGCCAACGGTGGATTCGACGTGACAGTTGAAAGCGATGTTTTTGCACGAGGCGTTTTCCTCAGTATAGATGGAATTGATAATTTCTTTTCCGATAACTATTTCGACTTGTTGCCCGGCGAACCGGTTACTATCCACGTAACAAGTTCATTGAGTAAAGCGGAATTTGACAAACAATTAAAAACGATAAGCATCAGCGACGCCTATTAAACAAGTACATATTTTACAGGATCGATTCTTAATATTTAGTAGAATTTTTCGTACATTTGCAGTTCTATTACTTTAATTCATGTGGAAATTCTATGCATTATTGTCGGCATTTTTCGCCGCTTTAACAGCAATTTTAGCTAAAGTCGGCGTAAAAGGGATTAACGGAAATGTAGCGACTGCTATCCGGACGGCTGTTGTTCTCTTTTTGGCGTGGGGAATTGTGCTTTGTGCGGGACAAATGAAAGAAATAAAGGATCTAAGCAGAACGAATTGGATGTTTCTTGTCTTTTCAGGAATTGCTACGGGACTTTCGTGGATTTTCTATTTCAAGGCGCTCGAAACGGGAGACGTTTCTAAAGTAGCGCCAATAGACAAACTGAGTGTAGTATTTGTTATGATACTCTCTTTTATATTACTAAAAGAACACATGGATTTCAAAACCATTGCCGGAGGCTTGTTAATTTTATGTGGCGCGCTTGTTTTGGTATTATAAGATGCTAATGTTTAACATTACTTTCACGGCTATAATACGTAAATGCAGCTCTCTTTTAAACTTTATTTTCAATTCTCAGTCATAAAGATAACAGCATGTCATTATTCTTGCTGCATTTTGAATAACAAACAAGATAAAATTTAGAGTCATGAAAAAGTATTTTAGAATATTTATTGGCATTTTAGCAGCGGCGTTTATGATTACCGGTTGCAAGTCCTACGCTCAAAACGGATACTATGATCCAAACTATGGTTATAATAATGGCTACGGAGATGGACAACCCAATGATGGTTATACCAATTATAATCAACAACCGGGACCTAACGTGACATATCAACAACCTGCCGGACAACAGCCCGTGGGCTTCAATGATTTTTACAATCAATTATCTCCTTACGGAACATGGGTAAATATAGCTCCTTACGGGCAGGTATGGATTGCTAATGTTCCTAATTTCCAACCCTATTCCACCAATGGATATTGGAATTATACTACTTACGGCTGGACATGGGTTTCCAATTATCCGTGGGGCTGGGCGCCGTTTCACTACGGTCGTTGGAGTTTCAACAACAGATACGGCTGGTATTGGGTACCGGGCTATGTGTGGGGACCTGCATGGGTAGCATGGAGTTCCAGTGCTGATATGTATGGCTGGGCGCCGTTGATGCCGGGAATGAACTTTGGCGTTTCGATCTCCCTTAATCTATTTCCGTCGAGATATTGGACGTTTATGCAGGGAAGGTATATGGGTATGAATAATATTGGTAATTATTATGTAAATCGTTCAAGAAACGCAACGATTATAAGAAACACTACAATTATTAATAATTACGGTATGGAAAACAATAGGCGTTATACGATGGGACCAAGCGCTAATGATGTTCAAAGATACACGGGCAGAACGATTCAGCCCATGCGTGTAACCAATGCTTCGGATTCAAGAAGCGTAGGTGTCAGCAACAACGAAATGCGCGTTTATCGTCCTGTTTCAAGACCTGCCAATTCATCGCCCAATAATCGATCTACAACCAATTCGTATGAGAACAATAGAGCAGTCGCTCCGCAAACACGGACACAACAACCTCAACAGTACGAAAATAGAACAGTCGCTCCTCAGCAGACAAGGACACAACAACCTCAACAATACGGAAATAGAGTGGAAGCTCCGCAGCAAACAAGGACACAACCTGCAAACAGAACAGAAGCGGAAGTAAGAAACACTCAACCGGAAATGAGACAAGAAGTTGAACAGCAACGTAGCTATCAACGAGACCCTGCTCAACCTAAAGTAACAAAAAGTGCGACTCCACAAAAATCAAGGCAAATTCAAGCTGCGCAAAATGAAAATAGAAGAGAACAACAACGACAATCCGGTAATGAAAATCGGAGAAGGTAAGCGATATGCATCATTATTCTTTTTTTCTATTTGCATTTCTTATTTATACATTGATAAATAGTTATGTTTTTTACCGGGGCAAACAAGTGTTGCCCCGGTTGAAAATTGTTGGGATTATTTATTCTGTCGTTTATTTTTTTCTTTATTCCGCTTTCATCTTTGCAATGTTGGGAAGAAATAGTCTTCCGCTATCCATTCAGAAAATACTATATTTCCCCGGAACAGTGTGGATGGGTATGGCACTGTATCTATTTGCTTTTTTTCTCCTAACCGATTTCATATATTTTATTATTCGTATTTTCCATCGCATTTCACCCGCGACTAAACGACGTTACCGTAAAATTCAAGTTTGTTCGGGATTCATTTTAGTTTTATGTCTCGTTGTTTACGGATATTATCAATTCAAGCATCCTCAAATTGTCGAACAAAAAATCGAAATAGCTAAATCAGCCGGAAGTTATAAACATTTAAAAGTAGTAGGCGTCAGCGATTTACATCTGGGTGTGGCTAATGATAAAAAAAGTCTTGAACAATACGTCAAGCTAATCAACGATCAACAACCTGATTTGATTATTATTGCCGGCGATTTGGTTGATAACAATGTTATGCCGTTAGAAAAAGAAAGGATGTGGGAAACAATAAATAAACTGCAAGCTCATCTCGGCACATATTTTTGTTTGGGTAATCATGAATATTTAAGCGGCATTGATGGAAGTATGAGATTTTTACGCAAAACCAATATGCACTTATTAATTGATAGTTCGGTTGTAATAAATAACAGTATCCAAATTATCGGTCGTGATGATAAGCAAGGAATGAAAAATAGACATCGTAAATCATTGAAAGAATTAGTAAAAGGTATGAATCCCAATTTACCGCTGATTCTTATCGATCATGAACCTTTTCATTTGAATGAAGCGAAAGAAAATGGGATTGATTTGCAATTTTCGGGGCATACGCATCATGGACAAATTTTCCCGGCTAACCTCATAACCGACCGGATTTATGAACTTTCCTACGGTTATAGGCAAAAAGGAAATACGCATTTTTTTGTTTCTTCCGGATTGGGATTATGGGGTCCTCCGCTACGAATTGGCACCCATTCCGAAGTGGTCGTTTTCAATATAGAATTTAAATGATTACCTTTGCACCCTGAAATTCAAGTTGTACTTGTCACTTGTAACTTAATTAATATGATAACAATAGACCAACTACGAGATGTATTGGAGCGCGAGCAAGCGCTGAGGGGGTATCTTTGACATTGATGCCAAAACAATTCAGTTAGAAGAAGAAGAGCTTCGCACACAAGCTCCCGATTTTTGGGAAGATCCCAAACGAGCGGAAGAACAAATGCGGAAAGTCGGCGAAATTAAATCATGGATTATCGCTTACTCCGAAGTTCAAGCGGCTGCTCAAGAGTTGCAATTAGCTTTTGATTTTCAGAAAGAAGGTATTACTTCCGAAACGGAAGTGGACGATGCCTACACTCATGCAGTCGAATTACTCGAAAAATTAGAATTAAAGAACATGCTCCGTTCGGAGGAAGACCATTTAGGCGCAGTATTAAAAATTAATGCAGGCGCCGGAGGAACGGAAGCTCAGGATTGGGCAGAGATGCTTTACCGCATGTATAGCCGATGGTGTGAAAGTAAAGGATACAAAGCGACTGTTACCAATTGGCTGGACGGCGACGATGCCGGCATAAAATCGGTCACGCTGCAAATCGAAGGCGACTACGCTTTCGGTTACTTGAAAAGCGAGAATGGAGTTCACCGCTTGGTGCGTGTGTCGCCCTACAATGCTCAGGGAAAACGGATGACTTCTTTTTCGTCGGTAGCGGTAGTTCCTTTAGTTGATGACAGTATCGAAATTGAAGTCAACCCCGGCGATATTACTTGGGACACATTCCGTTCGAGTGGAGCCGGCGGACAGAATGTAAACAAAGTGGAAACAGGCGTTCGTCTGCATTATAACTACAAAGACCCCGATACAGGCGAAGTGAAGGAAATTGTGATTGAAAATACGGAATCTCGATCGCAATTTGGAAATAAAGACAATGCTATCCGTCTGTTGAAATCCCAATTATATGAATTGGAGTTGGAACGGCGACGGAGAGCTTCGGCAAAAATCGAAGCAGGCAAGAAGAAAATCGAATGGGGTTCGCAAATTCGCTCTTATGTATTTGACGACCGTCGCGTGAAAGACCATCGCACAGATTACCAAACTTCCAACGTCGGCGCAGTCATGGACGGCGATTTAGACAACTTCATCAAAGCATATTTGATGGAATTTGGAGGAGGAGAATAAAATCAAAATTTGCTATTTCTCTATTCGTATATTATAACTATGCGGTTGCTTGTTGACTCCTTCTATCTGTTCATTGGATAGAGATGGATGACATTGGGCGCAAGAGGCTTTTGTCTCTCCCGAATGGGGTTGATGACATGCAATACAACTGATTCCTTCGTGTACGCCGGTTACCGTGCAATCGTCTTCACTGCCTGCCTGATGCTTGAAATTAGGAGCGTGACACTGCATGCAAAGCTGTGTATTCGGATCGGAAGGCGTCACAAGTTCTTTATCCCCATCAAACATTTTGCATTTCGGAAGCATATCGCTTCTCAAGTGCATTTTTTCAGCCCGTATATACAAAGCTGTCACTGGATTCCGTTCATCTAAATTCCGACTGGAATCGTTCAACGCGATATAGCGTTCGGAACGCGGATTCTCCGTATGCATTTGATGACACGACAGGCAAGGAATTGTCAAGCGTGTTTCCTGCTTTTCATCGCGGATTTTCCATTGTTTATAATCATTGCCGTCCAACTTCATCAAGTTATTGATATTGCCATCATAAAACATTCCATGGCAACGCAAGCAATCCCAATAGGGTTTTTCCATTGCGTTGTGAGCGCTGTCAAGGAAAATTTCCTTATAGTTGACCGCGTGTCCGCTTCTCAGCCACCCTGCATATTCAGACTGATGACAGGCAATGCACCGCTTGTTAATTTCCAGTACTTGTTCTTCACTGAGATGAATATCATCATTTTGCTTATTTTGAGTAAAATGAACATATACCATATCCATTTTATTCAATAGGGAATGTACTCCTCCGGAGAAAGCGGTTCCGTGACATTCGATGCAACGAACTCCAGCATGAGCGGATAATTTCCACTTAGCGTGCGATGGCGAAATCTCATGGCACCGGGCGCAAGTATTTTCCGGATTAGACCTGTTCCACGTGATATAGGAACCTGTAATCACTAAAAGAAATGCTATTATGATCGATAAAATAATGAATGTTTTCTTCATTAGGGATTGATTGGATTTTTGAGATTATTGTTATTTTGAAACGGCAGACCGTATTCCGTTAAAATTTTTAGCTATATATTCACCTGTCCGGAAAGCATTTGCCATAATTGTCAACGCAGGATTGAATCCTCCGTTATTAACATGCACACTGCCGTCGGCAATAAACAAGTTTTCAATTTCATGGACTTGACAATGCTTATTTACGACCGATGTCTTAGGGTCGTTACCCATGCGGCATGTTCCGGCTTGATGCTGTCCTCCGCTCGGTTCGTTCGATAATCCGGGAACGTTGACCCAGGTTTTCAAAGCTCCGGCTTCTTTCAAAATTTCTTCCCCTTTGCCTGAAAGGAAACGACAATGTTCTACATCCAACGGATGCCTACTTCCCGAAAGAGCGACAACCGGAATACCCCAGTAATCTTTTACTTTGGGATCGATCGTTACTCTGGATTCGAATAACGGCATTTCTTGGATCGGACCTAACAGTCGTGAAATTCGGTAGTAATTATTACGTTGGAAATCCTTATGCGCTTTTCCCCAACGCATTTCCCACGGTGGACGGGTTCTGGTAAAATCGTAGGGCAATTGGAAAAATTCATTTGCTAATATACCTCCTCCAACAATTCCGGGATTATGATGACTGAAATCGGAGAGCGCCATCGTTGCTCCCGGTCCTTGATGGTCGAGAACATCCTGATCGAATATCCCGCATGCGCCGGTATAGGCATGACCTTGAATATTACGCCCCACCCAGTCGTTATTATTTCCTGCTCCGTTGGGATGCAATTTGGATTTTGAATTTAAAAGCAAACGGGCTGTTTCTGTGGCGGAGCCTGAAACAACAATTACATCGGCAGTTTGCGTATTTCCTTTGCCTTTTTCGTCGAAATATTTCACACCTTTGGCAAATCCTTTGTCGTCAACGATTATTTCGGCGACCATGCAACCGGTTTTTACTACACAGTTTCCTGTTCCCATGGCTACAGGAATTACGGTGTTCCAACTTCCGTTTTTAGCATTCACCGGACAAGCGTAACCGCAACAAGTATGATTTCGGACGCAACCGGCTCTTCCATTGTAAGGAACAGAATTGCGAAACATCGGAATCGGGAACGGATGCAAACCCATGCGTTTGCAGGTATCGAACAACATCTGTCCTTCTTTATTCTGTTCAAATGCAGGCATTGGATACGGTTTACTTCTGGGAGCGGCGAACGGATTTGTTTCATCGCCGGAAACTCCAATTTCCCACTCTGCTTTCACATAATACGGCTCCAACTCTTCGTAGGTAATAGGCCAATCGTCTAATGTAGAACCGGCTACTGCTCCGTAAGTAGTTTTCAGCCGAAAATCTTCGGGCATAAAACGCCATGCCATAGCTCCATAACTGACTGTTCCGGAACCTACGCAGGCGGCATTATGGTTGTAACGGTCGTCGGAAGGATTAACTATTTCTCTGCGTCCGTCGGGGTAGGCAATCACGCGAGGATTTTTCTTCCAGTCGGGACCAAACGCACTTCCCAATACCTGAACCCGTTGCGATATTAATTCGTCATTGATATGTTTGTCAAAATCCGGCCATTCTCCACGTTCGAAGACAACTACCGAAAGTCCGCTTACTGCTAATTCTTTAGCTACGATTCCACCCCCGGCGCCAGCGCCTACAATGATAGCATTTACATGATTGTTTTTCATTTTTTATAGCGATTTTGTCCGATTAGCAACGGATAATCTAATTTTAACATTCTGAAACTCATATAATCTTTATTTCCTCCGTGTCGGGGAGAACCGTAAAATCCCTGCATCGTCCGATCCAGAAGTTTACGAAAAAACTTTTGTGGAGGAATCGTCCATTGCCCTTGCGGTATTTCTCCATTTTCCATCATTTGCAAAGTGTTGATTTGAAGTTCCCTGTTCAGTTCTTCAAAGTTCTTGTTATACTTGGCTTGACACCAAATTTGCAAAGATTCGATTCCATTCCTGAATAGCTCCTTTTCTTCCGGAAATCGCCGATGGATTTGTTTATCTATAAAATGAATCACACCGGCATCGGTAGCTCCCGGATACTCATCGGCAGGAATAATCCTTTCACATAAAGCAACCAAACAATTAGCTTCTTTATCCGTAAGAAAAATGTATTTTGTCTGCGTTGAAGAACAAGCAGGCAGCAACAAAAGACTTCCATATAAAAGTCCCGCTGTTTTAATAAATTGACGTCGATTATAAACCATATCTATTTTGTGTTATTTTCATCGGACAACTCATGGTTATTCGGGGGCAATATTAATCATTTTTTTTTGATATTTCAACAAAATATTGATAAATATTTTTTTTCAGTGAAATAAAGTGATTGTAGCTTGCCTAACTCAAGTTATCAGCCATACCTATATTCTTTTCTTTTTAAATTTCTTACTTGCAAAGTAAAATTATTCGTACATTCTTAAATTTTTCTATATTATTTTTTTACCTTTGCATCCAAAATAAGTTTTTCGTAAAAAATTTTTTTATTTATGAAACGTATCAGTTTATTATTGACAAGTTTAATCTTGTTTTGCGGCTGGGTGGGAGCGCAGAGTGACAAAATAAGTTTTAATGAAACCGAACATGATTTTGGAACTATTGGTGAAAAAAACGGTAGTGTTAGTTGTGATTTTGTGTTTACCAATAATTCGAAAGCTCCTGTTGTACTTACCAATGTGACAGCTTCTTGTGGATGTACAAGACCTACTTACACAAAAGAGCCGGTTGAGCCGGGGAAAGAAGGAACTATTACTATTACTTATAATCCTTTAGGTCGAGTTTCTCCTTTTACTAAAACCATTACGGTTTATGCAAATGTGAATAATCAATCGACAACTTCTTATTTAAAAATCAAAGGTACGGTAGTGAAAGGCGTAATTGCACCAAAGAAACCGGAAGATGAATATCCTGTGGCTTTAGGCAGTTATCTGTTAAAATCAAGAGAGCTGAATTTCGGTCAAATCAGCCATAAGGAATCAAAAACAATACGTTTGGAAGTATTTAATAATTCCAATCAACCGGTTACCCAAACAACTGCGAAATTACCAAAGTATTTGACGGTAGCTTTTAATCCGGTTGTTATTCCGACAAAAACAGCCGGCGTTGTAGATGTGACTTTGAAGGAGATGGATAACAATCTCTATGGAAATTTATCGGAAAGTTTTACTCTGCTTGTTAACGGAACTCGTCAATCCTTTCCTTTTTCGGCAACCGTTTTGGATGATTTTTCTCAATGGACGGCAACAAAAAAAGCAAGTGCAGGGAAGATTAATGCAACTTCCGAACTCAATTTTGGTAATTTAACTTCAGGGAACAGTCGCGAATTGAAAATATCCAATGCAGGAAAATCGGCTTTAAATATTCGCTCCATTCAATCTTCTAATCCTGCGGTTACCATATCAAAATCCCATTTGGTCGTTAATCCGGATGAAATAGCTGAAGTGAAGGTAAATGTAGATAGTAAAAAAGTCCAATCGGCGCTATCGTCGAAATTGACGATTATTTCAGACGATCCCGCAACGCCGATATATGTAGTAAATATCCTGGCAACTAAATAAAAACCTCTTGATGGGACATGGAACATCCGGAAAACGACCCTAAATATATAGGATTGAATGTGAATAAAGGCATTTCACAGCCTCCGGTTGTTAATCCCTATTTGAGAGTGAGAAAAAAACGACGGAATTATTCTTCATCCGAGTACATCGAGCAAATCCTGAAAGGAAACATTACGATTTTAAGTCAGGCGGTGACGCTTTTGGAAAGCCAAAAAGATGAACACCAATCTGTTGCACAGGAAATTATCGAAAAATGTTTACCACACTCAGGAAAATCGGTGCGAATCGGAATAACCGGAGTGCCGGGCGCAGGGAAAAGCACTTCTATTGATGCATTCGGTATGCACTTGATTCTCCAGCGTCACCGAAAATTAGCCGTTTTAGCTATTGACCCAAGCAGCGAGCGCTCCAAAGGTAGTATATTGGGCGATAAAACTCGAATGGAAGAACTTTCACGCAACCCTCACGCATTTATTCGTCCTTCTCCAACGGCAGGCTCGCTGGGAGGCGTCGCACGTAAAACTCGAGAAACTATTATTTTATGCGAAGCAGCCGGATTCAATACTGTTTTTGTTGAAACAGTCGGGGTAGGACAGTCGGAAATTGCTGTTCATTCGATGGTTGACTTTTTTCTCTTAATCCAATTATCCGGAGCGGGTGATGAATTGCAGGGAATTAAGCGTGGAATCATGGAAATGGCTGATGGGATTATCGTAAACAAAGCCGATGGAAACAATATTGATAAAGCGAATTTAGCGGCGGCGCAATACCGGAATGCTTTGCATCTTTTTCCGTTGCCAGAATCCGGTTGGACGCCCAGAGTATTGACCTATTCCGGATATTACCAAATCGGAATTACTGAAATTTGGGACATGATTGATGAGTATATTGCATTTACCAAAGCCAATGGGTATTTTGATTTTCGCAGAAATTCGCAAGCCAAATACTGGATGTATGAAAGTATTAACGAACAATTGAAAAATCATTTTTACCAATCCTCGAAGATAAAAAAGGAATTGTCGATAAAAGAATCTCAGGTTCTTCGTTCGGAAGTGAGTTCTTTTCAAGCTGCTCGTCAGATGCTTGCAATGTATTTTAAGAATTTCCCTTCTACTTCAACCGGTAAATCCGTTCAATAATGTCAACCACTTTGTAGCCTTCACCGGCGTTGGTCGTTTCCCGCTCTTTATTTTTCAGTACTTTTACAACATTATCAATGACTAAATGGTGATTTTGCGCCGACCCTTTGTAAGCTCCATAATCATTTCCCGGATTTGTAGGAGGTAAAACCGACATCGAATAATCCTTTACATGACAATATGTGACTTCATTCATGTACTGTCCGCCGATTTTAATCGTTCCGTTTTCAGCAAGAATTGTCACCGAACTTTCAAAATTGGCGTCGTAAATAGAAGTTGAATAATTGAAGACACCTGACCCACCGTTCGTAAAATCAAAAGTAACAACACCAGAATCTTCAAAATCCGTTAAAGTTTGATGATTAAAATCCATGAAACGGGCGCTGATGTTTTGAATGTCACCGAACAACCAATACATCAAATCGATGAAGTGCGAAAATTGAGTAAATAAAGTGCCTCCGTCCATCGTTTGACTTCCATGCCATGAACCCGATTGATAGTAACGGGCATCGCGATTCCAAAAGCAGTTGATTTGCACTAAAAACAATTTTCCCAACCGTTTGGAATCAACCATTTCTTTAATCCAGACAGAGGGTGGAGAGTACCGGTTTTGCATTACGCAAAAAACCTTTTTATTGTATCGTTCTGCAGTAGAAAGAATTTTTCCTGCATCTTCCGTATTTAATGCCATCGGTTTTTCAATGACTACATGATGACCGGTTTCCATTCCTTGTATAGCCATTGCTGCATGCAAACCGTTCGGAACACAGATATTCAAGACGTCAAAGGGAGTATCGGACGATAGTAATGATTCGAGTGACAAGTGACGGGTGACAAGCGACGGAAGGATTGAAGAATTAAAGGATTGAAGCACTGAGAGCTGGATGTCGCATATAGCGACTAATTCCGCTTCGGGATTCCGCTGAATCATTTCGATATGGCGTTTCCCGATATGTCCGCAACCCACTACCGCAAATCGAATCTTCCTTTCGCTTTCCTTATTCATCTTTTACTATTTACTATTTACCACTTACCACTAACCACTAACCACTTATCTGTTTCCATACATCTGACGGTAATATTTCTGATAATCGCCGGAAGTCACTTTATCCACCCAATCCTGATTTTCAAGATACCACCGAATTGTTTTCACAATTCCATCTTTGAATTTGGTTTCGGGATACCAACCCAATTCACCGGTAATTTTTGCAGGGTCAATAGCATAGCGCTGGTCATGTCCTAAACGGTCTTTGACGAAAGTGATCAGATAATCGTCGGTAATCCAGTCCAGATTATTCTGCTGAAGGCTACTTCCTTTTAAAGCTCTTTTGTAAGCAGGATTTTCTTCCATCAATCGTTTAATGGTTGCAATCACTAATTTGACAATATCGATATTTTTTTTTTCATTGTGACCTCCTACGTTATAAACTTCTCCGGGGCGTCCGTGAAGCAGGACGCTGTCGATTGCTTTGCAATGGTCTTCTACATACAGCCAATCGCGTACGTTGGATCCGTCGCCATACACCGGAAGTTTTTTCCCTTCAAGAATATTCTTAATAATTAATGGAATAAGTTTTTCAGGGAAATGGTAGGGACCATAATTATTGGAACAGCGAGTGATATTCACCGGCATTTTATACGTTTCGGCATAAGCCATTACAATCATATCGGCAGCGGCTTTCGATGCCGAATACGGACTTCGCGGGTCTAAGGGGGTCTTTTCGGTGAAGTAACCGATCTCTCCCAAACTGCCGTAAACTTCGTCGGTTGATACTTGAAGAAATTTAACTCCTTCACGGTACACCGGATAGCCAAATTCATTCTTTCCTGTTGTCCACGATTTTTTGGCAATATCCAATAAGTTTTGAGTCCCTAAAATGTTCGTTTTCAGAAATAGCTGAGGATTTTCAATGCTCCGGTCCACGTGACTTTCGGCGGCGAAATTGACTACGAAATCAACGGTAAACTTTTCGAAAATCTCCTTGACTACTTTCGAACTGTTGATGTTTCCTTTGATAAACGTCGCTCGCGGGTCGGTTAAATCCTCTTTGATTGTTCCGAGATTTCCCGCATAAGTCAGGTTATCCAATATTACCAATTGAATATCCGGATGTTTTTTTAATATATATTTTACAAAATTGGAGCCGATAAATCCGGCGCCGCCGGTTACTAAATAATTATTCATTTCTTTTTGTATTTATACTTTTATTAAATAAAACGCAGCGGTGGTAAAAAAATTACGAACATAAGGAATCGAACTGATAAAAGCGGATTGTTTTCTTTCTTTTATTCCGAATTTATGTTTGTAAATGGGATTAATAAAATAAAAATCCCTATTCACAATTTTATACCCTGTTTTTTTCGCCAATTTTTCCAATCTTTCGATGGAAATTCCGGTCTCTTTAAGTTCGCACAACCCTGTACCTTCTTTGAATAATTTCAAAACGCCTTTATACATAGGCATCGGCAGCAGGTGAAAATAGGGAAGATGAGACAGTACTTTGCTGCGGAAAACTTGCTGGTGTCCGCCAAAAGGCATTTGCCACGGCGGAAATCCCATGAAGATGACCCCAGAAGGAGCGAGGAACGATTGCATCTTTTTCAATAATATCTCTTGATTAGGAATATGTTCAATAACATCTTTTAAAATGATGATGTTAAATTTTCCTTGAAATTCCTTTTCTAAATCAACTGAATAAATATTCTCATTAATGAGCGTCAATTGTTTTGAGGTAATATAATCGGCTAACCGTATGCGTGCATAATCCAGCGATCCACCATCTAAATCTACGCCATATCCTTTATGCCCTCGTTCTAAAAATGCGCTCAGCACGCCGGCAGTACCGCACCCGATTTCCAATACGGTAGCGTCGCGATTAAAAGAATAAACGTTTTTGATAAAAGGAATAATACTTTCTTCGCAGACCATTTTCTGCATTAGAAAATAATAATCGCGATCGGAATGAAATTCATACATGGAAATTCCTGTTTATTTTATGCTAAAGAAAGAATGTATTGTCCGTATTCGGTTTTATCAAGCTCTTTCCCTAATTTTTTTAATTGTTTGTTGTCAATCCAGTTGTTTCGCCATGCAATTTCTTCGATGCAAGAGATGGAATATCCCTGCCGTTTCTGTATGGTTGCTACAAAATTGGAAGCGTCTAACAGGCTGTCGCAATTACCGGTATCTAACCACGCAAATCCACGTCCAAAAAGCTGTACTCTTAACTGACCTTCTTTCAGATAGGTACGGTTGAGGTCGGTAATTTCGTATTCACCCCGCGCTGAAGGCTTCAAAGCTTTAGCGCGTGCAACTACTGAATTGTCGTAAAAATATAAACCGGGGACAGCATAATTGGATTTTGGATGCTCAGGTTTTTCTTCGATTGAAATGACTTTACCTGTCGCATCAAAATCGACTACTCCGTAAGCTCTCGGATCTTTTACACCATAACCGAAAATGCAGGCGCCGGATTCGATTGCTTTCGCTTCCTTAAGCATTTTACCAAAACTTTGCCCGTAAAAAATATTATCGCCAAGGATCAAGCAAACAGGATCGTTTCCAATAAATTCCTCTCCCAAAACAAATGCTTGCGCTAAACCATTGGGCATTTGTTGAATAATGTACTCAAATTTCATCCCCAAGTCTTCTCCTGTTCCAAGCAATTGTTGAAACATTGGTAAATCGCGAGGCGTGGAAATAATCAGAACCTCCCAGATTTCAGCCAGCATCAGTGTTGATAAAGGATAATAAATCATTGGCTTATCATACACCGGCATAATTTGCTTAGAAATGGATTTGGACAGTGGAAAAAGACGGGTAGCGCTTCCTCCAGCTAAAATTATACCTTTCATTCGTCAAATTTCTTTTAATCGTTTCCCTAAGCGGTCTTTTTCCGATAAGCGTAATTGCGATGGGTCGATAGGCCATTGAATTGCTAAATCGGAATCGAAGCAATTGATTGCCCTTTCATGAGCAGGAGAATACATATTATCGACCTTATAAGAAAAAATAGCCGTTTCACTTAACACCAGAAAGCCGTGCGCAAATCCGCGCGGAATGAAAAACTGCCGTTTATTTTCTTCGGATAACTCAGTCGCAACATATTTTCCAAAGGTGGCGGAGGATTTGCGGATATCAACGGCAATGTCCCACACCTTTCCCTGTATCACCCTGACTAACTTGGCTTGAGCCGCCTCCCCTTCTTGATAATGGAATCCTCTGAAAACGCCATACGTTGATTTTGATTCATTATCCTGAATGAAGTCTGTTTTACCAATTTTTTGTTCAAACTCCGTTTTCTTATAACTTTCCATGAAATAACCGCGTTCATCCTTAAAAACCAATGGATTAATAATCCATAAACCATCTATCTCCGTTCTTATATACTCCATAAATTATTCCTTTTTGATAGACAAAGGTAACATTATTTGTGAAAAACATAGTAAAAATAGCGAAAAAATTTTTTTTATTAACTTTTCATATTAACTTTGTAAGTCATTTAATTAAGAGATAATTTTTTATAAATTACAACTCGTTATGAAAGATGTGCTAATCATTGATGATGTAGTTACTTTGGGCTTGATGTTGAAAACATGGTTTTTGAAAAAAGGTTTTGAGGCTCGAACATCTATAAATATAGGTGATGCTAAAAAAAATATTCAAGAACAGAAGCCGGATTTAATTATTTCGGATTTACGTCTTCCTGATGGCAGCGGCTTAGACCTGATAAGATGGGTCAAAGAGCATTACAGCGATATTGTAATCGTTGTAATGACAAGCTATGCGGAAATTCAAACCGCCGTGGAATGTATTCGTGCAGGTGCTTATGATTACGTGGCAAAGCCCTTAAACCCGGATGAAATCTTAAGGAAAATTCAATCCCTCGAAAACTCAAAGAAGAAAAAGATAAATCAATCCCAATGTTCTTCCGGCAACAACAATCAAAATTCAGAATTTATACAAGGCAATTCGGCAGAATATAAAAAGGTATATGAATATGTCGATTTAGTTGCACCCACGAATTTATCCGTTTTTATTAAAGGAAACAGCGGAGTAGGGAAAGAACATATTGCCCGCTTGATTCATGAAAGAAGCCATAGAGCTGCCGGTCCATTTATTCCGGTTGATTGTGGCGTGATGTCGAAAGAATTATCGGCAAGCGACTTTTTCGGTCACATTCGCGGTTCATTCACCGGCGCTATTCATGACAAAAAAGGTCATTTCGAAGAAGCCAATAAAGGGACTTTATTTCTCGACGAAGTCGGAAATCTTTCGGTTGACACACAGATGCAATTATTGCGAGTGCTTCAGGAAAAGAAAATCAAACCGGTTGGCGCCAACAAAGAAATTCCGGTCGATGTGCGGATTGTTACGGCAACCAACGAAGATATGGAAAAGGCGATTGACTCCGGTAAGTTTCGTTCCGATTTGTTTCACCGGCTGAATGAGTTTATGATTCAGGTTCCTACTCTCGAAAATTGTCAGGAAGATATTTCTCTATTTGCACGCCATTTTTTACAAATGGCGAATCAGGAAATGGGTAAGAATGTGCTTGGATTTGATGAAAATATCATGGAACTCTTTCAATCGTATTCATGGCCCGGAAACATCAGAGAATTAAAAAATGCGATTTTCAGATTAGTTCTTGTTTCTCAAGAAGAAATAATTAAAGTGGATTTATTGAAAGAAACCATTCCGGATATTTATTTCAATGAATATGTAAATACTTTGAATCCTAATGAAACAGAGGAAATAGAACGTATCAGGGAGGCGTTGAAAAAGGCGGATAATAATAAATCCAAAGCTGCCGAATTATTGAATATCGACCGTAAAACGCTATATTCTCGGATGGCTTTTTATCATATTGAAAAATAGCAAGCAGATGAAATTATCTTCAATAAATACACGGTCTATTGTAATCTTAGGTTATTGTCTTTTAGTAGCCTTAGCTATGATAGGGATTGTTACAATTTATTTGGAAGTGGTCAAATCGCACCAGCAAAGTCAGGATAATTCTGTCCTAAGAAAAGAATTGATTAATTTAAGTAATACGCTTACAACTATGTATCAAGCGGAAGAAATCGTTAGTCTTGTAGCGTTTGCCGATAAAAATGAAAATTTGATCAATGAATATGACTCTTTGACCAATCAAGTGTTCTCGCAAATTGATTCGCTCCGGATGACTTCAACGGATTCAATCATGAATAACAGCATCGACAGTTTGTCTGTATTACTTGTGCAAAAGCGGAAATATGCGTTGGAAATGTTTGAGTTGATGTCGCATATCAATATAAACATAGATAAGGATTTTGCTAAAAGGACTATTATTTCAAGAGACGATACTGCAAGATTAAATTCTATTTTGGCAAGTATAACTCAAGTTAAAGGCGATACGGTTCATGTTATTGCCGAAAAAAAAAGTTTTTTTCAGCGTGTGCGGGACGTAGTTAAATCCAACGATGATACGCTTACCCATATATCGAAGAGTTCTGTTTCCGATACAAAAAAATTATTGGTTCCTGTCCTTAGTGATACAATCATCGATTTTATCCATCAAGTCGATAAACACGCTCAAAAGAAAAATGCTCAAATCGTCCGACAATTATTTGCCCGTCAGCAGCAGTTGTATATTATTAAAGAACTCACAGGATTGCAAATTAATAAAATTATGGAAACGATGAAAGAGCGAGAATACCAAGCAAATACGGGTATTTTGAAAGAAAAGAACGAATCTTTGAAACGCTCTTCTACGATGGTTGCTTTCGTTGGTTTGTCGGCTTTGATCGTTGTCATATTTTTTATGTCATGGACATTTCAATCGTTGAATAAGTCGCAGCGATTGCAGAAAAATATTCAGGAAGCTAATAAACGTGCAGAAAAATTACTGACCTCCCGCGAACAACTCATTTATACAATTACGCATGATATAAAAGCGCCGATTAATTCGATTATCGGTTTCCTCGATTTACTGCGTGAAGATACATTTTCTCAAAAACAGCAGTATTATCTTAACAATATGCATTCATCAGCTTCACATATTTTGGATTTAGCAAACAGTCTGCTGAATTTCCATTCCATAGAAAAAGGGCAGCCGCTGTTAATGACTGTTGCTTTTTCACCGGCTTTGCTTATACGAAATATTTATGAAAGTTTTCTTCCTTTAGCTCAAAAGAAAAAATTATCGTTTGAACTTGATTCAACGCTTGAAGAAACAAAATCTTTTATGAGCGATCCGAATTATATACGTCAGATAGTGAATAATTTGCTTTCCAATGCAATTAAATTTACACAGGAAGAAGGTGAAATTTTCCTGATTACTTCACTGGAAAATCAAAATCATTGGAAAATTTCGGTCAAAGACAATGGGCAAGGAATTGATCCTGAGGGACAGTCAAAAATTTTTGATGAAAATGTACGCGTGAATAAAGCAAGAAAAAAAGACGAAGGATCAGGATTGGGATTGATGATATCCAAACAATTAGCTACCTCGCTGGGAGGAACGATTGAATTAGAATCCCAAAAGGGAATCGGTTCCACGTTTACGCTGGTTATTCCATTAGCTCTTGTTACAGAGCGATCGATTATTCAATCAGACACAACTTCTGATGATTCTTCAGGTAGAATTTTGTTTGTGGATGATGATCGGGTTCAATTGAACTTGTTTTCCGAATTGATGAAAAGAGAAGGATTACCTTACGTTTGTTGTTCAAGCGCTTATGAAGCTTTGAATCTTATGTTGGAAAAATCGGTGAATATCGTTTTCGCCGATATTCATATCTCTGATATGGATGGATTTGAATTTGCAAAACGAATCAGAGATTTAAATATTCCTCAAGCGGCTACGATCCCGATTATCGCTTGCTCAGCCGGTTGTCAAAAGTCGGAAGCCGAAGTGAAATCCGCAGGGTTTAATGAGTTTTTTCTTAAACCATTTTCTGTGCCGCAGTTGTTGGACATTATCGAAAAATATACTTCATTCCGGCGGAAACAAACGGAAACTTTTTCAGAAAAAGGAGAATCCGAATGGCAAAAAATAATGGATTTGGTGGCGGATGATACGGAAGCTACCACAAAAATAATTGATTCATTTGTTGAAGAAACAAGTAAGGATAAGGAGTCTTTAGAAATTGCTTTTCAAAAGAAAGACAAAAAGGCTATCAAACAAATTTCTCATAAAATGCTTACTATGATGCGAATGATTTCAGCTCAGGAGATTATTTCCATACTAACTGGTTTTGAAAAAGGCGCTATTTCTAAAGAAAAAAAGGCGACTTTATTCCGGCTTTTGGATGAAACGATAAAAAATGCGGAAGCTAAAATACCTAAATCCTCTGAATTAGTAGAATAGCATAATAACAAATTAAAAAGATTAATGTATGAAAATTTTAGTAGCAACAGAAAAGCCTTTTGCAGCAGATGCTGTACAGAAAATCAAACAAGTCATTGATAATGCGAAGTTTGATTTTATTCTATTAGAAAAATATACGGATAAATCTCAATTATTGGATGCCGTAAAAAATGTGGATGCCATTATCATTCGTAGCGACGAAATTGATGCGGAAGTCTTGGATGCGGCAAAGCAGTTGAAAATTGTTGTTCGCGCAGGCGCCGGATACGATAACGTAGATTTAAAAGCGGCAACTGCTCATGGAGTGGTCGTTATGAACACTCCGGGACAAAATGCCAACGCAGTCGCTGAATTAGTATTTGGTTTGATGGTATATACCGTTCGTAATATGTATGATGGAAATTCCGGTACGGAATTAATGGGTAAGAAATTAGGGATTCACGCATACGGAAATGTAGGTAAGAATGTCGCCCGCATTGCCAAAGGATTCGGAATGGAAGTTTATGCTTACGATGCCTTTGTTCCGTCTGAAGTCATTGAAAAAGACGGAGTCAAAGCTCTTTCTTCAATCGATGAGTTATATACAAAATGTCAATATGTTTCACTTCATATCCCGGCGACTCCGGAAACGAAAAACTCTATCAACTACGCATTATTGGAAAAAATGCCGAAAAAAGCCGTCCTGATTAATACTGCCCGCAAAGAGGTGATTAATGAAGCGGATTTAGTGAAATTGATGGAAGCGCGTCCCGATTTCAAATATTTAACGGATATTACTCCGTCGAACGATGCGGAATTGAAAGCTAAATTTCCACAACGTTACTTTACGACGCCTAAAAAGATGGGAGCTCAAACCGCCGAAGCGAATAATAATGCGGGAATTGCTGCCGCCAACCAGATTGTGGACTTTTTTAAGACCGGAAATACAAAGTTTCAGGTGAATAAATAAATAGTAAATTAATCTAACTTTAAAACAGCTAAAAACGCTTTTTGAGGCACTTCGACACTGCCGATTTGCTTCATGCGTTTTTTGCCTTCTTTTTGCTTTTCAAGCAGCTTTCTCTTGCGGGTGATATCTCCGCCGTAACATTTGGCGGTGACATCTTTCCGCACGGCTTTAACCGTTTCGCGAGCGATTATCTTTGCGCCGATAGCTGCTTGAATAGCTATATCAAATTGTTGACGGGGAATCAGTTCTTTCAATTTTTCACACATCCGCCTGCCGAACGTAACGGCATTGTCTGCATGTGTCAAAGTGGATAGCGCATCCACAGGCTCTCCATTTAAAAGAATGTCTAACTTAACTAATTTAGACGGACGGTAATCAAACATGTGATAGTCGAAAGAAGCATATCCTTTGGATATGCTTTTCAATTTGTCGTAAAAATCAATCACAATTTCACCCAAAGGCAAATCGTAAATTATTTCGATTCTGTCGCCGGAAATATAATCTTGCTTCACCAAATTTCCGCGTTTTCCTAAGCAAAGCGTCATAATCGGTCCGATAAAAGCCGTATTTGTGATGACGGACGCCCGGATGAAAGGCTCTTCAATACGGTCAATCAGTGTCGGGTCGGGCAGTCCTGCCGGATTATGCACTTCTTTGCAGCTTCCTTGTTTGTCATATACTTTATAGGATACGTTAGGAACGGTTGTAATTACATCCATATTAAATTCGCGGTCGAGACGTTCCTGTATGATTTCCATGTGAAGTAAACCTAAAAATCCGCAACGGAATCCGAAACCGAGCGCTATCGACGATTCCGGTTGGAAAGTTAGCGAAGCATCGTTCAACTGTAACTTTTCAAGCGAAGAGCGCAAATTTTCAAAATCTTCACTGACAATCGGATATACTCCTGCAAATACCATCGGCTTGACCTCTTCAAACCCTTCGATTGCTTTGTTGCACGGACGCTTAATATGAGTAATTGTATCGCCTACTTTTACTTCTTTCGAAGCTTTTATGCCTGAAATAATATAGCCGACATCGCCGCATTGGACTTCTTCTCTCGGTGACATATCCAATTTCAATATACCTACTTCGTCGGCTTCATATTCTTTTCCGGTAGCGACGAATTTTACCTGGTCGCCTTTCCGGATGGAGCCGTTCACTATTTTAAAATAAGCGATGATTCCTCTGAAAGCATTAAAAACCGAATCAAAGATTAGAGCTTGCAAAGGAGCGTCCGGATCGCCTTTTGGAGCCGGAATTTTTTCGACAATAGCGTCTAAGAGTGCATAAACACCTTCACCGGTTTTTCCGCTGGCGCGGAGAATATCTTTCCGGTCGCAACCCAACAATTCAACAATCTGGTCTTCTACTTCTTCGGTCATTGCCGCCGGTAAATCAATTTTATTTACCACAGGAATAACCTCCAGATTGTGTTCCAAAGCCATATACAAATTGGAAATCGTTTGAGCTTGTATTCCTTGAGCGGCGTCAACAATCAGCAATGCGCCTTCACAAGCTGCAATGGAGCGGGAAACTTCATAAGAGAAATCGACATGTCCCGGTGTATCAATTAGATTCAAAATGTATTCTTCTCCTTGATAGTTATATTGCATTTGGATGGCATGGCTCTTGATTGTAATTCCTCGTTCGCGTTCCAAATCCATATTATCCAGAATCTGCGCCTGCATTTCTTTGCCTTCAATGGTTTGGGTATATTCCAGTAAGCGGTCAGCCAAAGTGCTTTTGCCGTGATCAATATGTGCTATTATACAAAAATTTCGGATATTCTTCATTGTGCAAAGATAACGATTATTTATTACATAAGCCGAATTTGATTTGAACTCAATGCTTGACAAAAACAAAAGGTCCATTTTGCAATGGACCCCTTTATTTAGTTTTTAATAGGCATTAGCCTCTTAAGGCAAAAAGATTGTTTTAGGTTATCGGATACAAAGGAATATGTTTTTTTTCATCTATCCAAATAAAAAATATAGTTATATAACATATTTTTAAAAGATTTTAGGCTCAATCCTATTAAAAATTTAGTCAATTATCTATTTAATAGAATAATACAAATTTCATCCAGATATAAAAAAAGTTTAACTACTTGAGTAATCCGGCTAATTTTTCTTTCAAAGTTTCAACATTTATGTCTCTATCGATGATTGTTCCTTCGGGATTAATTAGAATAGTAAGTGGAATAAATTGCACGGCATATAGCTTAGCGCCTTGAGAATTCCAAAAATCACAATCGGATAACTGAGGCCAACTGATATTCAAGGTTTCGATTCCTTTTATCCAAGCGTCTTTGTTTTTGTCGAGTGAATAACCGACAATTTCAAAGTTTTTATCTTTATAGGCAGCATACAAATCTACCAATGCCGGCATTTCTTTGCGGCAATCGGGACACCATGACGCCCAAAAATCCAATAGCACATATTTCCCTTTTCCAACGTAATTTGCTAATTCATCTGCATTTCCAGTTGAATCTTTAGCTATAATATTGGTATAGGGATTTCCCGGAAGTGTATTTTTCATACGAAACAGCCGGTCTGATGCATCTTTATACGCATCGGTTTCTTTAAAAGTCGTATCGGTAACCGCCTGCACAACCGATTCCAATTGTCCTGCATTCAAGCGGCGCGTCCATTTGCTTTCGGAAAATATTTTTTGAGCAAAAGCCGTATTGATGTTATTTTTGAAAAAACCGGCGTAAACCGCTTTTGCATTTTCGAATAAAGAGTCTGATTTATTTTCAAAAGACGCTTTTGCCTCCTCTGTCAGTTTTCCTGCTTTTGCTTCTTGTTCATATTTATCGGCAAATGCATTATACGCTTCTTCTGCTGTTGTGCAGACTTGAAATTCTTTCTCCGGATTTTTGTTACAGGCGATACATAGTAAAGCCAAACTAAATAAATAAATTAAATTTTTCATACGAATTATAAACATAACGATATTTAAATTTTCAACAAAGTTATATCTTTTTTCCCAATTTCTCTTCTTTTTCCACCATCAATTGAGCATAGGATTTGCTGGTTGTCACGATATATACGCCGAGAAAAACGAGCGCCGTAGCGATTCCTTTTTGCCAGCCGAACCGGTCCATTCCTACCATTACAGCAACAAGCGAAGATACAAGGGGTTGTATGTAGTTATACATACTGACTACGGTTGGTCGCAACAGTTTTTGTCCGATAGGAATAAGCAAATATGCGAAGAATGTAGCAAAGGCTACAACATAAAGAATTTGTATATAAATATTTAAAGGAATCTTATCATAATGAACCGCAATAACATCTTTCCAACAAAAGGGCAGGCTAAAAAACGTAGATATGAGCAGCATCCATTTCATGAGTGTTACAGGGCTATATTTCAAGATGATATTTTTAAAAGCGGTAAAATAAATTGCAAAAGCAAAAGAACTCAGCAGACATAACAAACCGCCTGCAATAGTCGTTGAGTGCTTTTCGGCTGTATTTCCGGATAATATTAACAATAAGGCACCCAAAGCGCCGATAAGCACGCCTAATACTTTTTTCCACGTAACCGGTTCTTTCAAGATAAAAGCAGCCAGAATCATGGTCATAATGGGAATGGTGGTCGTTATTACCGATGCATCAATAGGCGATGTGTGGGATAAGCCGACTATAAAAGCTATTTGATTAACAAAAATACCGAAGAATGATGCTCCCAAAAGAGGTAAAAAATCATGGAAAGCAACCGTTTCTCTTTTTGTAAATAAGGATAGCGTCCAAAAAAGAACGGTTGCCCCTATTACTCGGTAAAACGTTAATGCTAAAGCAGAACAAATCTCTTCATGTTCCAAAACGCTTTTGGCTACCGGCGTATTCAATCCGAAAATGATATAAGCGACAAATAAGGCTACATGACCTTTTAAATTTTTATCCTGCATATCGTTTTTGGCTGCAAAGGTAATCAAAGCTTAGCAAATGAAGTTAGGAAAATTGTTATTTGTAAAGAACCTTTATTTTGCTTAAAAATTTCAAGATATTTTGTTGAAATATCATTTTTTTTGCACTTTTGCCGGGAATTTTGTGAATTAATATTGAAAAATGGAAGCTAAACAAATAGTAATAAAGATGTTGAATAAGTTATCCCCTCGTATGATTATTTTCTTTTTCTGCTTTTTCCAGTGGAATACCTTTGCTCAACATGCTATTCATGTTTTAAACAAAGAAAATAATCAAGCGGTAGCTTATGCCGATGTCTATTTTCCGGATTCAAAAACAAGCACCTCAACCGATAAGAATGGTTATTTTTCGATAAATACAAACAACGAATCTGTTTTTACACAAATTAGTTGCGTCGGATATTCTACTTTTTTGGAAACGATTATTCTACAGAAGGATACAGTTATATACTTAGAGCCGTCGCATCAGGATTTACAAGAAGTCGTCATTTCGGGCAATCGCTCCAAATTGCAGGGCGAAAACGTTTTAAATGTAGAAAGAATCAGTCTGATAAACAATCCCGAATTACAGGGTATTTCTTTAGCTCAACAATTAACGAATTTGGCGGGAGTCAGTAATTTCAGCACAGGCGCCGGTATTGGAAAACCGGTCATTCGCGGGATGAGCGGGAATCGTATTGCTGTTTTTTCACAAGGAGTTCGCATTGAAAATCAACAATGGGGCGACGAACACGGATTAGGGGTGGATGAAAATGGATACGAGCAAGTCGAGATTATTAAAGGACCGGCTTCGCTTTTGTATGGTAGCGACGCTTTAGGGGGAGTGGTATATTTTACGGATGAGCGTTATGCGAAAGAAAACAGCATAGAATCGGTTATTAATTCGGAATATCACAGCAATACCAATGGCTGGCGAAATACAGGCGCTTTCAAAGTTTCAAAAAATCAATGGCACGCAAATTTTTTTGGTGGATATGATACGTATGAGGATTATGTGGACGGCAACGGAAATTATGTGACTAACAGTCGCTTTCATACCGGAAATTTTAAAACGTCGTTGGGATATACCGGTGAAAAGTATATTACTTCTTTGAAATATAGTTTTCTGAATGAACAATACGGATTATCGGATACGACTAAAACCCCATCGGAGCAATCGACAAGTAAACGTCAGCCCGATTTTCCTTATCAGAATTTAACGACCCATTTAATCAGTTCTGAAAATACCTTTTTTTTGGAAAAAGAGTCAAAACTGAAAGTTGACCTCGGCTATATTTTCAATAATCGAAAAGAGTTTGAAACATCCGCAGATGACGGAAAAGCCAATTTGGACATGAATTTGGGAACGTTTTCATACAATGCCCGATGGTATTCTCCGCAATGGAATAATCGTTGGTCGATTATTGCAGGTAGTCAAGGCATGTATCAAACCAATTTAAATATGGGAAGCGAGCGTTTAATTCCGAATGCCGTTACGGTGGATGCAGGATTATTTGTTACGTCCGATTATTATTATACGAAAAAATCGTATTGGCAAATCGGAGTACGAACCGATAACCGGCATATCAGCAGTCAAGCCTACGGGAATGAGGGAGAAGAGGGTTATTTCCCTGAATTTTCAAAGGATTATACGGCATTTGTTTTTTCCACAGGGGTTTATCATCAACTAACAAAATCGTTATCGTTACGCGGCAATCTTGCTTCAGGGTATCGAGCGCCCACTATGTTTGAATTACTAAGCGACGGGATTCATGAAGGAACCAATCGTTTCGAAATTGGAAATACCTCCTTGAAAATCGAAAACAGTTATCAGGCGGATATTTCATTGAATTATACAACCCGGCATTTGGAATTATTTCTCAATCCTTATTTTAATTATATACGCAATTATATATATTTACAGCCTACGGGAGAAATACTTGAAAACTTGCCGGTTTATCATTATAATCAAGACAATTCGTTTCTGTATGGTGGAGAAGCCGGATTTCATTTTCATCCTCATCCCTGGGATTGGCTGCATTTCAGCGGTACGTACAGCAGTACTTTCGGGCAGGATATGAATTATAATCACTTGCCTTTGATGCCGTCTCAGAAAGTGAATCTGACGGTTCGCGCCAGTTTTCCAGGGAAAAAAGCGTTACAAACTTTTTCAGTCTATTTGCAAGAACAATACTCTTTCGCCCAAAATTTGATTGCGATTTATGAAACGCCAACTCCTGCTTACAATTTGGTAAATATGGGATTAACTTTTGATTTGAATATAGACAAACAAAAGATTATATTCAATCTGATTGGAGAAAATATTTTCAATGAAGCCTATTACGATGCTCTTTCCCGATATAAACAATATGGAATTTATGACATGGGACGAGACGTGATCGTAAAGTTGAGTTTGCCGTTTTGATCTATCCCTTCGCTATGATTTTCACGGCGAGATCTAACGGGTAGGGCGGACAAGCCAGTAAGGTTTCTCCTTCGTCGCTCGTCACGGCAATTTCTTTCAGCGTCTTCAATGTTGCCGGCTCGACAAACGTGACGGTATAATCGCCCTTTTTCAATTGGAGCGTGAGAACCGGCTCGTATTTACCATAGTTCGGTTCGTAATACGAATCGCTGTTTAATTTGGTGAAACTGTGGTGGATATACATTGCGTACTGTTTTCCTTTTTCGGAAATCATGTTGATGCTTGCGCCGATGGACGATTTGCGCACGGTTTCCCTGTCCCGGGTCATTTTAATAAAGTCAAAACTTTCCAAAAAAGTTCGGAGATTGCGTAAGCCCGTTAAT
>Ga0123354_10001330_pt1 | contig 29556 bp, 19 predicted proteins | sample TergutLab28metaG_2_FD_97872 | JGI IMG/M metagenome (GOLD analysis project Ga0123354, IMG submission 97872) | Labiotermes labralis P4 segment gut microbial communities from Petit-Saut dam, French Guiana - Lab288 P4 | ecosystem: Host-associated > Arthropoda: Insects > Digestive system > Gut ... | reverse complement strand
TCCGTCGGTAATCGAAAAGGCAATGGTGCGGATGTGGTCGGCAATCACCCGCATGGCAATATCTTTCTTCGGGTCTTTGCCATATTCATTACCCGTCATTTTTCCGATTTCCGAAATAACCGGCTGAAAAACATCGGTATCGTAATTGGAAGTCTTTCCTTGAACAGCCATGCACAAACGCTCGAATCCCATGCCGGTATCAATCACCTTTTTCGGTAAATTTTCGAGCGAGCCGTCGGCTTTCCGGTTGAATTGCATAAAAACAAGATTCCAGATTTCAATCACCTGGGGATGACTTTTGTTTACCAAAGTCAAACCGTCCGCTTTCGCCCGTTCTTCATCGGAACGAATATCGATATGAATTTCTGAACAGGGTCCGCATGGTCCGGTATCGCCCATTTCCCAAAAATTGTCTTTTTTATTCCCGTTGATAATTCGTTCTTTTGGCAACTGTTTTTCCCAATATGAAGCGGCTTCGTCGTCGCGGCTTAAATTTTCCAAAGGACTTCCTTCAAAAATGGTGACGTACAACCGGTTTTTATCTAATTTCAATACTTCCGTCAAATATTCCCAAGCATATTCAATTGCTTCTTTCTTGAAATAATCGCCAAACGACCAGTTACCCAACATCTCAAACATGGTGTGATGGTAAGTATCGTGACCCACTTCTTCCAAATCGTTATGTTTTCCGCTTACTCTCAGGCATTTTTGCGAATCGGCTATCCGCGAATATTGAATGGGAACATTTCCCAAAATGACGTCTTTGAACTGATTCATTCCGGCATTAGTGAACATTAAGGTCGGGTCGCCTTTGATAACCATGGGGGCGGAGGGAACGATTTTATGATTCTTTTCTTCAAAAAAGCAGTTGAACGATTGGCGAATTTCTTTAGCTGTCATTGTTTTTATATATCTCTATTTACAAATATTTTATTCAAAATTATTTGCAAAAGTACGACAAATAACTTATTTTTGTGGCAAGTATCATTAACATTTTGCGCCGATGAGTAAAATTTTTTTCCAATATAATCCGAAAACATTAACTTACGAACGAGTCTATATCTCTATCAGTCAGAAAATTTGGATTGTTTGTAAGCAATTGATAATTGGTATTGGAATCGGTGTAATTTTGTTTGGTATTGCTACTTATGCTTTTGACTCTCCCCGCGAAAAACAACTGAAAAAAGACAATAAACTTTTACTTACCCAGTATGAAGTGTTAAATAAACGCATTGGTGAAAATGAGAAAATTTTGTCTGATCTTCAGCAACGGGACGATCAGTTTTACCGGGCTTTTTTTAATGCCGATCCTATTCCGGAAGCCATTCGCCGGGCTGGCTTTGGAGGAGTTAACCGATATGAATCTCTTATGAATATGCCCAATTCCGATTTGGTTATTTCAACCACCCGCAATTTAGACATCATGACCAAAGAAATTTATGTTCAATCCAATTCTTATGATGAATTGATGGGATTGGTTAAGAATAAGGATGAACGCATGAAATGTATTCCGGCGATAGTTCCCATTGTAGTAACCGACAAGAAACAATATTCATCGGGATTCGGCTATCGGATGCATCCGCTTTATGGCACTTGGAGAATGCACACAGGACTTGATATTTCAGCAAGCGCCGGAACGCCGATTTATGCGACAGGCGACGGAGTTGTTGAAGCGGCTTCCTGGGACGGTGGATATGGGAATCGCATTCTTATCAATCACGGATTCGGTTACGAATCGCTTTATGGACACTGTAAGGATCTGTTGGTCAGAGCGGGACAAAAAGTGCATCGCGGACAAAAAATCGGCACGGTAGGCATGACCGGAGACGCTAATGGGAATCATGTTCATTATGAAGTGTTAGTCAAAGGAAAATACGACAATCCTGCGAAGTATTTCTTTATGAATTTGAGTCCGAAGGATTACGACGAAATATTATTAATTTCCGAAACAAGATAAGCGTATGAAGCCCATAAAACAGGGAAAAATTCTTTATTCCATTCAGGAAGTCGCGGAAATGTTTCATGTGAACGCTTCCCTGCTTCGCTATTGGGAGAAAGAATTTAAATCTATTCGTCCGTATAAGTCGGAAAAGGGAACGCGACAATATAGGGAAGAAGATATCGAAGCCATTCGTTTAGTATATCATTTGGTGAAAGACAAGGGATTAACTTTAGCCGGCGCCAAGAAAAAATTAGAAAGCAATAAAGAAAGCGTAGTTCAAACTGAAAAAATTGTCGACCGGCTAAAATTCATCCGCTCCGAATTGTTAGCTATGAAAGAAGAAATAGAAGAAATAGAGGAGCATTTGTCTAACCGCTAATTACTATTTTTCGATCCTCACCCGGGCGTCAACAGCGATAATTCCTTTTTCCGTAGCCAGCAATGGATTGATATCCAATTCCTTAATCTCAGTTGCGAAACGAAGCAATGCCGATAACTGAACGACAATCTTGGCAAACTGATGTTCGTCGATGCCTTTTTGTCCGCGCGCACCCTGGAATACTTTATATCCTTTCAGCGAACGAATCATCGAAAGCGCTTCCTCTGTGGCGAGAGGCGCCAAACCGGATGCAATATCTTTAAAGATTTCCACAAAAATACCTCCTAATCCGCACAAAACGATGTGTCCGAATTTTTCTTCGTATTTGGCTCCGGCAAATAATTCCACGCCTTTTAACATCGGTTGCACCATTACCGCCTTTGCTTCTGGAACCTCCATTAATCTTTGGAACTCGAAATAAAGATGTTCAACCGAACGAATATTCAGGACGACGCCTCCTACATCCGATTTGTGAACTGGACCAACTACTTTGGCTACTACCGGAAATCCAACTTTTTCGACAAACTGGCGTATTTCCTCTCCATCGGAAGAAACACATTCTTCGACCATTGGAATACCCGTTGCCCGGAACAGCTTTTGAACGTATTCAGGCGCAATATAGCCCGATTCGGGAATGCTGTCGATGATGCGGCGAATCAGAGGAACATCCACGCCTTTCAATTCCAAATTGTTTGCTAAAGGACGCGGCGTTTTTAGCACTTTGATTAGCGCTTCTGCCAAGCCGACCTCATCACTGAAATTCACATGTCCTTTCTTAACAAAAAAATCGGTTTCATCCCAAGCCGTACTCACCGATGGAAGAATCGGGAAAATCGGTTTACTGCATGATTTCATTTTCTGATCCAGCACATCATACGCTTCGTAAACACGCGTCAACCCGGGACTTCCGAAAATAACCGCTATTCCGTCGATGTTTTTAAATTTATGTTCGCAATAATCAATAGCGACCGCTAAGTGCTCCGGTCCGCCGGTTCCGATAATGTCGATCGGGTTACTGACCGAAGAACCCGGGAGCAATTGCTTTTTCAACTTTTCAGCATTTGCGGTTCCCGACAATGTAGGGATTTCCAATCCTCCTTTGGATAATGCGTCGGTCAGGATAACAGCAGGTCCGCCTGCGTGAGTGACAATTGCGATGTTGTTTCCTTTTAATTCTTTGAGTGTGAACACAGCGCCAACAGTCGCCAATTCTTCCCGGCTGTAGCAGCGAACAACTCCCGCCTTACGGAACAAAGCTTCTACGGCTAAATCGGGATTAGCCATAGCGCCTGTATGAGAAGAGGCAGCCCTGATGCCCGACTCGGAAGAGCCGGATTTTATTGCAGCTATCATGCAACCCTTTCGAATCAGCGATGCAGTACTTTCCATTAATTTATCCGGGTCTTTTATACTTTCGATATACAACAGTTTGATTTTAGAATCGGTTTCAGGATTAAAATTCAAATTCATATATTCCAAAATATCTTCTACTGAAATTTGGGCGGCGTTTCCCACCGACCAAACGGAATTGAAACGTAATCCCATCCGGATGGTTGATTCCATCATGAAAATACAAGTTCCGCCCGAGCTGGATATCATATCGACGCCCATTGGATCCATTTCGGGAATGGGCAGGGTGAACAAACTGTGATGATACCGGTTCAGCATCCCAATGCAATTCGGCCCGATGAGACTGGCGCCTGCTTCATTTATCACTTGGACAATTTGCTTTTCCAATTCGCCGCCTTCGACGGTTTCTTCTCCGAATCCCGCAGTGAACATAATAAATGCTTTCACTTCTTTTTCTTTCGCCAATACGGTAATAGTTTCCAGGCAAGCCGATGCAGGAATGGCAATAATCGCCATATCGGTCGGTGGAATATCGTGAACAGACGGATAGCTTTTCAAACCCTGAACAATTTCTTCTTTTGGATTAATCACATAAAGATCGCCTTTGTATTTACCGTTGAGAAGGTTGCGAATGCAATTGCCGCCAGGTTTGGAAGTTTTGTTTGAACCCCCTACTACTACTATGCTTTTCGGATTGATAAGTTCTTTGTTAATCATATTGCAATTTTTTTTCGATTGGATATTTTATGCAAAGATAGCAAAAATTCAAATAAAATTCTTACTTTTGCTACCTGAAACAAACGATCCTTTTCATGGAACAGTCATTATCAATCTATAATACACTTACGCGGACGAAAGAAATTTTTGAACCGTTGCATGCTCCTTATGTCGGAATGTATGTTTGCGGTCCGACGGTTTATGGCGATCCACACTTGGGACACGCCCGTCCGGCAATTACATTCGATATCCTTTTTCGCTATTTTAAGCATATTGGTTATAAGGTGCGCTATGTGAGAAATATTACCGATGTAGGCCATTTGGTGAATGACGCTGATGAAGGTGAAGATAAGATTGAGAAAAAAGCCCGTCTGGAAAATCTGGAGCCGATGGAAGTTGTTCATTACTATGAGAACCGGTATCATAAGGCAATGGATGCATTGAATGTCCTGCCTCCAAGCATTGAGCCGCATGCCAGCGGACACATTATCGAACAGATTCAAATAGCAAAAGAAATTCTCGATAACGGATATGCGTATGAAAGTGAAGGTTCGGTTTATTTTGACGTAGGAAAATACAATACAAAATATTCATACGGCAAATTGTCGGGTCGCAACATCGAAGATATGCTGAATACTACCCGCGCATTGGAAGGACAGGAAGAAAAACGCAACAGTATTGATTTTGCTTTGTGGAAAAAAGCGTCTCAGGAACATATCATGCGCTGGCCATCGCCCTGGGGCGATGGATTTCCGGGTTGGCATCTCGAATGTACGGCTATGGGAAAGAAATACTTAGGCGAACGTTTTGATATTCACGGAGGAGGAATGGATTTGATTTTTCCGCATCATGAATGTGAAATTGCACAGTGCGTGGCTTCCATCGGTCACGAAGCCGTTCGGTATTGGATGCATAATAACATGGTTACAGTTAACGGACAAAAGATGGGGAAATCACTTGGTAATTTTATCAATCTTGAAGAGTTTTTTTCAGGAACCCATCCGGTGTTAACGCAACCTTACTCACCGATGACTATCCGTTTTTTCATTCTTCAGGCGCATTACCGTAGTACGGTTGACTTCAGCAACGAAGCGTTGCAGGCGTCCGAAAAAGGTCTTGCCCGTTTAATGGAATCTTACAGGAATATTAGCCGTTTGGAAGCAAAAGCAACGGTTTCTACTATTTCTGTTCAGGAATTGGTACAGAAAAGTTATGAAGCGATGAATGATGATTTGAATACGCCGATTGTCATTTCTTACCTTTTCGAAGCTTCCCGCAACATCAATGCGGCGCTTGACGGACACATCGCGCTGACTTCCGGAGATATTGAGGAATTGAAGCAATTCTTCAATGTGTTTTTTTTCGAATTATTGGGTATCCGCGACGATTCAAAGGCACAGAATGCGTCCTACGATTCATTTGCAAAAGCAGTGGATTTGTTATTGCAAATCCGGATGCAGGCAAAGCAAAACAAAGACTGGGCGACCTCCGACAAAATCCGCAACGAATTAGCAGCTATCGGATTTGAAATTAAAGATACCAAGGACGGCTTCGAGTGGCAGTTGAAATCAAGGTAAATGTTCTCGTAAAGCGACGAATCAAAAACTTGATCCACTATGACAGTCTTACCGAATCATTATTGTTGAAATGGAATGGGGCAGGCTGGTTACCGGCGCCTGCTTTCCAGCCAAATAAAGCCTGTAATCTATTTTTTCGTCGGTTGGATTCATCACGATGACGGCAATTCTTCCATCTGTATTTAAGAAAGCGGTTGTTAGCAAATTATCTCCTCGATTGGAGGAACTAATGATCCGCTTAGCGCCCGGTCGCACGAATTTGGAAAATTGTCCGATATAGTAATAAATGTTGGTGTAAAACAATTTACCGGTTTGTGTATCCGCATGGATAGGCGCAAAGCAGAAGTTACCAACATGATTCGGACCTCCTTTTTCATCCAAAAGAACATTCCAATCGGTCCAAGCTACTGTGCCGCAATTGAAATCATTGATCATCGAATAACCGTATTTTTCACCCCAATCCCAATCGCTTACTTTGTCCGGGTCAAAATGTTCCGGACATCCTTCCGTGAATACAAGATTTTTATCAGGGAAAGCTTCGTGAACATGACGCAAATTATCGAACATCATGTTGCTTTTCGTCCATGTTTCATACCAGTGAAATCCAATTCCCCAAACATATTTCGCAGCTTCCGGATCACTCAATATTCCGCTCGCTCTTTCATAAATAAGATCTCGGTTATGATCCCAAATTATCAGTTTCTTATTGCCCATTCCTGCTTTTTGCAGGGTAGGTCCTAAAAAATATTTGACAAAATCGCGTTCTTCAGCTGTGGTATACATGCACGATTCCCAGGTTTGCTTAGCCATTGGTTCATTTTGCGGAGTCAATCCCCAAATAGGAATTCCCATTTTTTCGTAGGTTTGAATAAATTTCACAAAATAATCAGCCCATAACTGACGGTATTGAGGAAGCAAATGACCGCCGTGAAGCATGTCGTTATTGTCTTTCATCCATGCCGGCGGACTCCAGGGCGTTACAAATATTGGCAAAGTTCCTCCTACTTTAGCAAGCGCTTGCTTAATGAACGGAATACGGTATTTCATATCGTGTTGGACATTAAAAGTGCTCAGCGTTGTATCTTTATCGGCAATATACACATAACTTTCGCTGGAGAAATCGGAACTGTTAATCGGCGTTCTTCCAAAAGTATAACCTATTCCTTTTTGTGGGTCGTAATAAGCGGTTAAAAATTCTTGCCGGGTAGCTTCCGATAATTTGGCGAAAGTCTCCGCAGCAGCATCGGTAAACGCTCCTCCAATGCCGATTAAGGTTTGAAATTTTTTGGAAGCATCCACAAATACACAAGGCTGTGTTTCAAGAGGCTGTTGGGCATCCGAAAACGATAATTTTCCGGATTCTGAAATTCGTAAGGGAGTGTCCTTTGCCGTCGTATAAACGGTTGCTTGTTGGGCGCTGATAGTCAGTAAAGCGCATAAGTGAAGAAACAGGATCGTAATGAAGATTTTTTTCATATATATAAAAAATTTTAATAAAAGACTGTTACTGCCAGACAAATGTTCCTACTGCACCGGCAGGAAGCGTTGGAGTGACTATTTGCCGATTATAAAGGATATTGAAAGTTGTACTTGTATTTGCTTTATTTAATACTATTAACGCCTTTTTCCCATCGGGCGTTTGAAAAGCCACGTTCGGCAGGTTGTTAACAGCAGTTGAAGAAATACGTACGGAACCCGGTCGAACAAATTTAGACGCATGCGCTACCGCATAATAACTTTGGTTTCTTTTTTCCACAGTAGTTCCGTTGATAGTGATTGCTCCCAAACATTCTGAACATCCTCCGCTTGTATGGGGTTGCATATTCGGATCCGAAGCCAGGTTCCACTCGATGGCATTCTTGCTCCAATTGCTTGTCGCTCCAATTATCACATTCTCGATATGCCATTGCACATCGCCTCCAAAGTCTCCAGCCGAAGAGGTGTATTGTTCTGTAAAGTACAAATTTTTATTGGAAAATTGCGTGTGAACAGCCGACATCGTACTGATGACGCCTGCATAGAGGTGAAATGCCGAACCGTCGACCACGCTGTATGCATCAGGGTCGCTCAAAATAGACGTAGCATATTCGGGATGGTCTAAATTATGATCGTAAATAACGATTTTTGTTTTTATTCCATTCGCTTTGAACTGAGGCGCTAAGTAATTTTTGATAAAATTAGCCTGTTCATTGGATTCCATCAACATAGCCGGATTATTCCATGCGTTCAAAGGTTCGTTTTGAGGCGTTATCGCTTCAATGGGAATGCCTGCCGCTTCCATCGTTTGAATGTATTTCACAAAATAGCGGGAATATACATCGTAGCAATTGGTTTTCAGTTTACCCGGATTATTTCCTCCTCCGTAAAGATCGTTATTGGTTTTCATCCAGGCAGGAGCGCTCCATGGAGTAGCTATAATCTTCATATCGGGATTTAAAGCCAATATTTTTTGCAGTACAGGAATCAAATCCACTTTTTCCATATCCATTGTAAAATGCTGCAAGGTGGAATCACCCGGAAAATCATCGTAAGTAAAAGTAGAAGCGCTTAAATCGGATGCGCCGATACTCAGGCGTAAGTAGCTAATGCCGATAAAGGTGGAATCGGTTGTGAAAAGTTCTTTTAATAAATCGTCTTTAACTTGGGGATCGAGTTTATTAATAAGCGTAGCGCTACCGCCCGTCAGTGCAAAACCAAAACCGTCGATGGTTTGGTATTTTTGCGTAGCGTCTACATTAATGGTTGGATTTGTATTTGTAGACGAAACAAAATTCAAGCCTACATTCTGGCTTTTAAATAGTACGCTTTTATCGGGAGTAGTCAGCCAAAAGGAGACATCGGACTTCATAAAATTGCAGTAGACTTTGACATAGAGCGTAGTATCCGTTTTCACAGAACCGTTGTAAGCAATTGCCTGTAATGGATAAGTGGTTGTGCTTCCCGGATTAGACGTAAAGGCATAACTTAACGTTCCTCCTTCAGGTTTATTCAGCGTAAGCGTTTTGTTGTTTTCGGTAGGTAATATAATCTGGTAGACAGTTGCATTCTTAGCAGACAACGTAATATTGACTGCTCCGCTGCCATTTCCATTGGGCATAGCCTCTGTTGTACCTACCACTTCTACAGAAACTGTAAAATTAGTCGGAGCTTTTGCATTTTCAGGCGTATCATTTTTTTTACAAGCGAATAAGAAAGTCGCTAATAACAAACTAATTAATGCAATTGCAATATTCCTCCTACAGTGATTCATAATTTATCTTATTATCAGGGGATTGCGGATCTTCGCTTCGTTATGCCCGCAACGGCGCCCAGTTCATAACTTTCAATTTTCAACTAATTATAAACTCTTATATAATCGACATACATGGTTGAACTGTCGCCGAGACTAATCGTATTTCCTCCCATATCTCCGCCAACAGCTACGTTACAAATAAAGAAAAAGTTACCGTTAAATGGCAGACTTCCATCATTCGGTTGACTGTAAAGCAACGCATTGTCAATATAGAAAGCGATGTGATCGGCTCTCCAGTCAACAGAGTAGAGATGAAAATCAGTTGTTGATCCCGTTATTTTGCGAGAGCCCGATGCCGATTTATGGTGTTGCGCGTCAACGCCCCAATGCAGCGAGCATAAAATATTATCAAATCCGGTAACTGTTCCCTGTTCCATGATGTCAACTTCTCCGCAGGCAGGCCATCCTGCCGAATTTATATTACTGCCAAGCATCCAAAGGGCTGGCCATGTTCCCTTATCGCCCGGAAGTTTTGCGCGTATTTCCACTTTACCATACATAAAGGAGTATTTGTTTTGGGTTGTTATTCGGGCAGAGGTATAATTATATCCTTTATTGTTATAATTTGGCGAATATAGAGCTGTTATTTGCAGACACCCATCTTTCACGCTTATGTTTGCCGCATCGCTCGTATAATATTCCACTTCATTATTTACTCCTAAATTTCCAATTTCATAGTTCCATGTTTTATCGTCTAAGGATGTGCCGTTAAATTCATCCGACCATACAAGGTCTTGTCCCGGAGGTATGGCAGACTTACAATACACCTTAACTGAGATGGCGGTATCTTTTCTAACCGTATTGCAATAAGCCGAAATATTAATAGGATAATCGGTAGTGGTTCCCGGAGCGGATGTAAATGTACAATTAACTGTTCCACTCGAAGCGTTCAGCGGAAGAGTTTTGTTTTCGGTAGGTAAAACCACTATATAGGATGTTACGTTTTTACCGGATAGGGTAAGATTAACATTGCCGTTACCGTCGCCATTGGGAGTAGCATCGGATGCGCCGACTATTTCCACATTAATCTTCAGGTCTGCCGGCGTTGCCGGCGGAATAGCGTTGTCATTCTTACCACAAGCAAGAAGCATAAAAAAAGCCGTCAGGCAATAGCGTATCATTATCTTTTTCCGATTCTTATTTTTCATTCTTTTTTCTTTATTATTTCGACAAAGGTAATAAAAAAAAAGAAATGAAGATGAGGCTGACTTTTAAGGCACCCTCATCCTCATCATCTTTTAGTGATTAATTTGCAGGAACTAAATAGAAATTCCATGCAGGATCCCATTCTCCCGGATCGCCTGCTACATATTTAAGTTGTAATAAATTTGAACTTAGCGAGATAATTTGATACATACCTTCCGTTATTACATCCGGATTAACGGCATACATTGGAAAGATATTATCTAATTTCAAATAACTAACGCCGCCAACCTTGCTGAAACTCCATGTCGCATTATCGGAAGGTACATATTTCTTTGTAACGAAACTACCGCTTGCATCTCCGTCGGAGAATAAGCTGGCGGTTGATTCATTCATAAATGAATCGCCGTGATTGTCAAGTTTTGCTTTTCCGTCGCCGTAAAAAGTCAAAACATCATCATAAGCTGCTTCCGAACCTGCAGCGCCATCATCTACGACCCACCACACATCTCCCGTCCATGCACGGGTCATAATAATGCCGCTGCCCTGGCTGACAGGACGAAGCTTCCATGATTTTCCATTTCCGGTCAAGTTTGCTAAAGGATCATACTTTGGATTATCATTATTGAGAGTAATCGTCTGTTGTTTAACTACCTGATTACCAGCCTTTACAGTGCAGGTAGCAGTGTAAGCGCCGGCAGCGACAACATATTCATGGCTGCCGCTCAAATCGGTTGATGTTGTTCCATCTCCGAAATCAATTTGAACTGTATATGGGATATCATTAACGCCAACTGAAACGGAATAGTTATAGGTAAATTCATTACTTCCCTGCGTCATCTCGAATGAAACCTGATCATCGGGAATTGTCATGTTTTTTTGCAAACTTGCATTGATAAATACGAATATCCACCCTTGACCATCGGCATTATTGACTGCGTAAAGCGCCATCACGTCATCATCAATATAGATAATATTATAGTCCTGTGTGCCAACATAATAACCCATAAAAGCATTTCCAGATAAAGTTAAGTCAGGATATTTACCTTCTTCTTCAGGGTCCATTAAAGTGAAAGTATAATCACCTCCGGCATACTTAAAAGCCATATCGTCAGCGTTCTTCCATATTGAATTAAATCCTTTTCCATCTAAAGAAGCTCTACCATAACCGGTGCCGCCATCTGGCTCTGATTCGGGAGCTGTTTCGATATGCATCTGAAGTCCATCGAGTTTGAATGTTATTCTCCAGTCGTAAATTGTCCAACCGTAGCCTACCGATGCAAGGGTATTATCATACGATTTTTCGTCAGGACCCGCGGACCACCATTCTTGCGAAAAGGTACTTCCCGGATCAGTAGGATCATAAATCGGACCCAAGCCAATGTGTCCTGCGACTTTAGAAAATTTATTCTTCACTACGTTTGTGTAGAGATTGTATCGATCTAATACCCATGTTTTACCGTTAATACTATCCATACCTCCTGTCAAACTGCGATAGGTTGGCGAATCAAACAAAGTAGGATCGTCCTTGGCAATGTGAATGGTTTGCGATTTAACTACCGAACTCCCATCAGCGCCGTAAGCGGTAAAAGTAACCGTATAATCGCCGGCATCCGGATACATACCGGTGGGACTGTTGTCTTTGCTTGTGACGCCATTTCCCAAATCCCATTGGAATGAATAAGGGGCTTGGGCTGTGGAAGTATTCGTAAATATAAGTATATTATCACTCTTAGGCGATGTAGCGTAAGAAAATGACACCTGGTCATCAGTAATACGCAAGTTATTAGCTAAATTATCTTTAATATCCTGCGATGTGCAAGCCGACAGCCCTAAAGCGACGACAACGGACATAAATGTGAATTTCATTATTTGTTTCATAAAACTTCTAATTAATTTGTTTTGTTGTATCTCATTAATATCCAGGATTTTGTTTCATATTTGTGTTTGTCAGTTCCGCCAAGGGAATAGGCAAAATTTCGTTTTTTCCTACTACAAAATGTTTGCTGCCATCGAAAGAAGCGCCTTCGCCTAAGTTTGATGTCACTTGCATGTGGTTTAACACTTTATCGGCGTCGCCCCAACGTACCAGGTCGAAGAAACGATGACCTTCCGTAGCAAGCTCCATTCGGCGTTCGTATTTAATGGCGTCCATGGTAGCAGGCACAGAGGAAAGTCCTACTCTTTTTCTGACAGCATCCAGCAAAGCTTGAGCCCGCGATTGATCGCCGCTTCCCATTACTAATGCTTCTGCTTCCATTAAATAAGTGTCCGCTAAACGAACTTCAATATAGTCGATACCAAAATTTAATTCTTTTACTCCGGTAGCGCTGGTGTGTTGCAACAGAGGAGCGAATTTCACCATAAAATACCCCGTAGCTGAATAACACTGGGTTTTATCATACGCACACAATCCGGCAGCCATTAAACTGTCTAAGTTAGTGATAGTGTATTGGTAGCGAGGATCATAACTTCCATTCACAATCATGGCGTCATGCAAATCGGGCGTAACCGGATTGAAACTCCATCCCGACAAATAATTAGGCGCTGAAGGATCACTTTGCGAATACGCTCTTGGCCCAATCATGATGGAATATACATTTGATTTGTACTGACCCCAACCATTCCAGTCATAATTTTGGGTGCTTGTTTTTTGAATTTCAAAAATAGCTTCCGAATTAAATTTATGATCCGGGCTAAAGATATCTCCATAATTCGCCATTAAACTATAGCCGTATTGATTGGTTCCTCCGGGAGTTCCGTTAACATCTTTCAACATATTGGCGGCGTCCGTCCATTTTTGTTCATATAGATATACTTTACCAAGCCAAGCTTTTGCCGCTCCCTGCGTAACACGTCCGTTTTCAGCAGCCGGCACCGTGACCGGTAAATCGGGAATAGCCTCTGTCAGGTCTTGTTCTATTTGAGCATAGACATCTTTCGGATCTGCCTGCGTAGCGTTATAGACGTCCGTTAATGTTGTTTCTCCTACAAGTAGAGGAACATTTTTGTACCAACGCAGCAAGTGGAAATAATAATAAGCGCGTAAAAATTTACCTTCAGCAATGTAACGCGCTTTAAGGTCATCGCTTAATCCAGGAACTCCGTCCAATTTGGAAAGGATTAGATTACTGTAATTAATTCCCTGAAAATTAACATTCCACATATCCTGAGGATTATTTGCAGGCGTTAATGAATTCATATCGTTCAACCCCTGCCACATATTCATATCCGTTGCACTACCGCCGCCGCAATAGCAGTCGTCAGAAGCCGAATTGGCTGGTCCTAACGGACTGCAATAGGTGTTTTGAGTTTCAATATTCATTGGACCATAGGCGGCTATCAAGCCGGCAAACGCTTCATCCGGCGTCGAATAATATTCGCCTTCCAATGCTAATCCTTTCGGTTTTACATCCAGAAAAGAGCCCGAACAGGAGCTTATTACTGCAGCGCCCAATAACAGAATAGCGCTATATAATATTTTATGTTGTTTCATATTAAAATATTTTTTAAAATTATGTAAAATATTAGAACCCTACATTTAATCCTATAATAAATGTTCTTGCCTGGGGATAGACTCCTTTATCAATGCCCGTAAGACTACCGCCGATTTCAGGATCGTATCCCGTATATTTAGTCAATGTGAAGAGGTTGCTGACGCTTCCATAGATTCGCACACGTTGAAATCCGATTGTATTCATCCAGCTTTTGGGCAACGAATAGCCTAATTGTAGCGTTTTCAAACGAAAATAGGCTCCATCCTGTAAGTAAAAATCGGAAGGATTACTAAAATTATGATTCGCATCGTTATCCGACAAACGCGGGTAGTTACTGTCGGGATTAGTCGGCGTCCAAGCTTCGACCGCTGCTAACGGATAGTTGACGGTAGCAATATCTAACCGGCGATAGGCTTGAAAAATTTGATTACCCCAAACGCCTTGTCCGAATGCCAAGAAATCCAAATTCTTCCATTGCAGGTTGATGGTAAGTCCATACGTCCAATGAGGAGTCGGATCGCCAATCCACGTTCTGTCGCCTTGTCCAATAGCTCCTTTTCCCCCATCGTCGGGATTGTTTGGATTTTTCCACCATTTGATATCCCCCGGTTTTGCATTGGGTTGATAAAGTTGAAAGTTTCCATCGGCGTCGGTATAACCGTATGAATTAATTTCATCCTGCGACTTGAAAATGCCCAGATCTTTGAACCCAAAGAATGAACCTATGGGACGACCAACAGCCGTACGCGTCAACGGATATTGCGAGGTCTGCCAAGTTTGACCTCCATCTAAATATTCCTTGCCATCGCCTAAATAAGTTACGGTATTATCAACGTATGAAATATTTCCGTGTACATCAAAATAGAAATCTTTTCCTACGTTTTTCTTATACCCAAGTTCCAATTCAACTCCTTTATTGCTCATATCTCCAATATTATCGTAAGGTTGAGCGGAATATCCGGCAAATCCGGGAATTTGAACTTGTTGTAATATGCCGGTGGTTTTCTTATTAAAATAATCGAACGTCATCGTAAAACTTTTTAACAACGTTGCATCAAAACCCGCGTCGAAAGAAGTGGTTTGCTCCCATTTTAAGTTAGGATTCGCCGGGGCGGAGGGAGAAAAACCGATTGCAAGGCCATTATTTCCAAAAACATAGTTTTTAGCGCCGCCGCTTGAAACGATAGATTCATATTGAAAATTACTTAACGACATATCGTTTCCTACTGTTCCGTAAGAAAGACGTATTTTCAAGTTATTTAAAGGCGTATTTTCAGGGAAAAAACTTTCACGGGTGACTACCCATCCAAACTGAGCGGATGGGAAAGTTGCATAGCGATTATTGGATCCAAACTTTGTGGAACCATCTCGGCGAATGATGCCTGAAAACAGATACCGTTCATCGTAATTATAGGTCAAACGTCCGAAGTAAGAAACCAAAGCATAGATCTGATCATCAGACGCCCAGCCTAAACGTTGTTCTTGTGGGAGATTAAAGTTAAAAGAGGCGTCTTGATAATTGGTAACAGATTCTCCAAGATAGGTAACGCCCGCATGTTGACCGTTTTGTTGCAAGGCGCTCATACCTGCCATTATGCTAAAGCTATGCAAACTTATCTTTTTATCATAAGTAATGGTATTATCCCAGTTCCACGACAGATTTTGTTCATTGGTGCGATATTGAGATACTTGATTTGTATTACTGTTGTTTGCATTTAAATAAAACAAAGGAGTAAAAGTTTCCTGTCCCCAAAATGCTTTCTTTACATTGATTTGCGAACGCAAATTCAAGCCTTGGATAGGATTAATATTGATATAACCATTTGCAATGATATTATGCGACCAATTGTAATTTCCCGTAAGAGAATCTCTATACATATCTGCTACCGGATTGAATATTTCCTGTCCCACATATTTCGATATACCAAAATATTGACCGTTTTTTTGAAGTATATAAGGGGAATTATATTGACTTTCTGCTTGGGTAGTATTATAATCTACATATACAGGAGTGATTGGATCCAGATTGATGGCAGAGCTTAGCGGACCTCCAAATTCTGAGTTTGTATTGACGCCGGTATTATTTTTTCGGTATGTATAACTCAAATTTTCACCAATCGTCACATATTTACCTATTTTATAACTGGTATTGCTGGTTAATGAAAAACTATTGTTATAGGTACTTGACGGAGCCACTATACCCTGTTCACTCATATAGCCCGCAGAAATAAAATAAGTCGATTTGTCCGTTCCTCCAGTTAGACTTAAATGGTGGTTCTGATATTGAGCATTGTTGCTGAATATTTCATCTTGCCAATTAGTTCCTGTCCCATAAATAGTAGGAGCGTCGAAAAGAGGCATCTTTCCGTCATTGAGAAGGGACATATTCCGTAAGTAAGCATACTGGGTAGCATTGGCAAGTTTCAACTTAGTAGTTGGTCCTTCAACGCCCATTTGCATATCATAACTAACGCGTGTTGGCGTATTAACGTTGCCTTGTTTTGTTGTAATAATGATTACGCCGTTTGCAGCGCGCGTTCCATAAATAGCTGCCGATGCAGCATCTTTTAACACTTCGATGGAAGCGATATCATTGGGATTTAAATAATCGATTCCTCCATTCATAACAACGCCATCTACTACATATATTGGATCGCTATCATTAAGAGTAGTCGTCCCTCTAATCCTGATAGTAGGCGCAGATCCGGGAGCGCCGGAACTTTGAGTTACCCTAACGCCGGCAGCTTGTCCTAACAAAGCATCATCCAAACGCGTAATTTGCTTATTAGCTATGGATTGCGAAGTCACTTGGGCAATTGATCCTGTCACCAAACTCTTCTTTTGCACGCCATACCCAATGACCACCACATCTTCCAATTGCTTGGTGTCTTCTTCCAAAACAATATTAAAATTGGTGTTTCGCCCAATTGCATGCTCTTGAGTTTTATAACCTAAAAAGACAAAGACCAATGTTTTGGTCGAAGCATCGGTTACATTCAATTCGAATTTACCTTGAGCATCGGTAGCAGTACCGTTAGAGGTACCTTTTTCAATAACACTAACGCCCGGAATGGGTTCTTTTTGTGCATCCACCACGCTTCCGGTAATGTTTTGTGCTGCTATTTTACCGGTAGTCAGTAAAATAAGTAAAACAATTAATAAGTGTTTAGTCATAAAAAATAATTTTTTATACCTCCTCTAAAGCAATCTTAGATTTAGCTGTTAATAAAAACTGAAATTAGACTATAATTTTTTGTCAAATTTACAGTTTATTTAAAATAATTTTACAATATATTACCTCTACAAAAACTCTACAAGATCGTTTTTTAACACTACACACCAAGTAATCCTGCATTGTGTGTCTGAAAATATGTAACAAAAAATTTAAAGGGAAGGTATTGTACCTTTCTTTTAATTCTATTATCTTTGTTTTTTTTTAATATAATTATGTATAAGAAGGAATGTAAAAATATTATTGGAAAATCTCACAGGGCATGGGTATCGCTTATAAGGCTTACTCACCCCCCCATATTCATCAAACAATCTAATAATCAATTAGTTGCGTGTTTATTTATTTGCGTTCTGTTTTTATTATCCTTGCAACCGCTCCGATTGTTCGCCGCAAATGATGTAACCCTTGACTTTTCTAACAGTTGCATTCCCACCATGAAATTCTATGACAAAAATGATTATAAAGGCGCTAATCAATCATGGGCGATCGTGCAAAGCAAACAGGGGTTCCTCTATTTTGCCAACTCAGCAGGATTATTGGAATTCGACGGAAGCGAGTGGAAACTTTTTCCTACATCCTCGGTATTGAGGAGTATTGTCCTGTCGGATGATGGTATAATCTATGGCGGAATGCAAAACGATTTCGGCTATTGGCAAGAAGATCAATTAACGCGAAAACTGACTTACACTTCGTTAGCAAAACAATTGAATTTAATGCTTATTGATGATGCAATCTGGAAAATCGTAATATTTGACGGCGCTGTCTACTTTCACAGTTTTAGCAGGATATATAAATATAATCTTCAGGACAAATCATTATCCATTATTGACGCTCCCAATCGGTTTCAATTCTTATTTTCAGTCAATAACCGGCTTTTTGTTCAGGAAAAAGTTCTTGGTTTAATGGAAATGGAGAATAACCGGCTGATTCCTGTTCCGGGCGGAGAGGTGTTAACCGGAGACTGTGTGTATGGGATGGAATCTTTATCGCCGAATTCCATATTAATAGCAACCATCGATAAAGGTTTGTATCAGTTGGAAAATAACACGGTATCGCCCTGTTCGTTTCCTTGTAACGACTACTTGAAGAAAAATTTGATTTTCAGTACGACTACACTTCCTGATGGGCGCTTGGTTTTTGGTACGATATTAAACGGATTGTTAATTACCGACAGGGTGGGAAACATATTGATGGTCATCAACAAATTGAAAGGATTGGAAAACAACACCATTCTATCGCTTCTGCGAGATAACGCCAATAATTTATGGCTCGGATTGGATAGAGGAATTTGTCATTTGCAAATAAACAGTCCGACATATTCTTTTCCGGATACGAAGGGTATACTTGGTTCAATCTACCAAATAGAAGAGTTTGACGGACGATTCTATTTTGCTACCAACCAAGGACTATTCTACTGTCCGGTGAATGAATTTTCTTCTTCGCTGCATGATCCCCAATTCACTTTGATGCCTCAAACAATGGGACAAGTATGGTTTATAAAAAAGATTGGGGATAAACTGTATTGTGCTCACAACAAGGGTCTTTATGAAATATCAGGAACTCGGGGTAAATTTATATTTACCGGAAGCGGAATCAATGCCCTTCAGGCGGTAGGCGATCATACGCTACTGATTCTCACGTACGATGGGATGTACGTCCTGCAGCGGCAAGGGAGTTCCTATATAGCTAAAAAACAATCTATTTGTCCGTATAATGCCGGTTGGTTGGCAATAGACAGAGATAATACCATTTATTTTGGCAATGGGACAGTTGGGGTATTCCAGACAAAATTCGACGAGACTTTCACCAATGTAATTTATTGTAGCAATCGCTTAGAAAATATCGGTATAGCCAAAGATTCCGCACGAGGAGTTTATTCGTTTGACGGAGAGGTATATTTACTAACTCCTGCATCGATTTTGCAATATAACTACGAAAAGAAACAGTTTATGCCTAACGATATTATCAACCGGCTGCTTCCTCCGAATATCAACCTTCATCGTTTGCAAATTACGGATGCAGAGATCTGGTGCTTCGCCGACGATCGTTTCTTTTGTATTAAAGATTACAATAAACCGACTGCCCATATTATCCAAAACAGCGCAATGGAATTGTTAAGTAATCAATTGATTTATGGTTATGAAAGTGTTAAAAAATTGGCGGAAAACCAATTTTTAGTATGTACTTCAAAGGGTTTTTCCTTCCTTAATACCAAATATGATTTGGTTCCATTGCAAGATGTAACTGTTTGTATCAGAGATATAGGATTGTATACCGATGTTATGACGTCTCTTCATTTGCAACATGAATTATCCTATTATAGCCATCACGTGATAAAATTTCCATTCAATCATAAAACCATTTATGTGAGGTTTGCACTACCGAGTTACGAAAATAATGGCAATATACGTTACAGTTATCGATTGCAAGGACATTCCGATAATTATTCCTTGCCGTCGTCCGATAACATTATTACTTTTACAAAATTGTCTCCCGGACAATATACGCTGCAAATAAAAGCAATGATTGAAGGAAGCAATCAGGAATTTTATTCTCAAAAATTGAAAATACAAGTGCTTCCTCCCTGGTATTTTGACTGGGAAGGTCTTTGTCTTGCTTTACTGTTGCTTGGCATTGCGACTTATTTTTTCAGACGTTATCTTCAAAAAAGGTGGCAGCGGCAGAAAAATCAGCTATCCCTGAAACATGAACAAGAGATAGCTAAAATAATAAACCAACTGTTACAGGAAAAAATCAAATCGCAGAATGACGAGTTACTGCGCGCTACCGATTCCATGCTCTATAAAAGTGATTTATTAAACCGGATTGATGAAGAAATAAGTAAATTGTCTGCGGGCAAAATGGCTTCCGTCGACTTTAGCGCTTTGAAGCAAATCGTTGAGAAGAATAAGAATCCCGAGGAGGAATGGAAACTTTTCGAAACAAAATTCAACAAGACGTATGATAATTTTCTTGTTCGCGTAAATTCAAAATACCAAAATCTCTCGCCTTCCGATTTAAAGATGATTGCTTATATTCGTATGAATTTTAGTTCAAAAGAAATAGCAAACTTATTAAATATTACTACTAAAAGCGTTGAAATGGCGCGTTACCGCCTGAGAAAAAAGTTAGGTCTTGATCGCGACCAAAATCTGACGGAATTTTTTATGCTGTTGGAGTAGCGGTTAGCGAATTTTTTTAATAATTGCTAAAGCATTTCTGCACAATTCGGTAATTTTTTCCCAATCTTTAGCTGCCAATATTTCTTTTGGGAAAAGATTGGAACCCATTCCCACGCAAGTTGCGCCTGCATCGAACCATGCTTTCAAATTGGATTCTTCGGGTTTCACCCCGCCGGTTATCATTAATAACGACCAAGGCATCGGTCCTTTTAATCCTTTGACGAAATTTGGACCCAATACATCGCCGGGAAAGATTTTGCATAAATCACAACCGGCTTCCTGAGCGAATCCTACTTCCGAAGCCGAACCACATCCGGGCGTGTAAAGCACTAACCGCCGGTTGGCGACTTTGGCGATGTCCGGATTGAACAAAGGCCCGACAATAAAGTTCGCTCCCAATTGAATGTATAACGAAGCGGTCGGTACATCCACAATCGAGCCGACGCCCAAAATCAAGCCGGGACATTCTTTTGCTACAAACTTATTTAATTCTCCGAATACTTCATGGGCAAATTCTCCGCGATTCGTAAATTCAAAAACTTTTACGCCGCCGAGATAGCAGGCTTTCACCACGCTTTTCGCCGTGTCGATATCGGGATGATAGAATACCGGAACCATTCCGGTCGTAGCCATTGTTTCAAGTACTTGAATTTTATTATATTTTGCCATAATGTATGTTATTATGTCATCGCGGGCTTGACCCGCAATCTCCTCTTTTCAGGAGATTCGCGTCAAGCGCGGAATGACGGGATTTATCTGCTGACACGGCCGGAGCCATCGCCTTTCATCAATTGTTCTACTTCGGCAATTGAAACCAAATTAAAATCGCCATAAATAGTATGCTTTAAGGCAGAGGCGGCTACTGCAAAATCGAGTGCGCGCTGATTGTCTTCAGGAAAACTGATTAACCCATAGATTAAGCCACCCATAAACGAATCGCCACCACCGACCCGATCAACAATATGCGTAATATCGTATCGTTTCGATTGAACTAATTTTCCATCTGCATACAAACAGCCGCCCCATGTATTGTGATTCGCATTGATTGAGCCGCGCAAAGTAATAACTACTTTTTTTGAGCGCGGAAATTTGCTCATCAATTGTTTACAAACCGATTCAAATTCAAATGCATTCACTTCGCCTCCGGTTTGAGATACGTCGAATCCTTCGGGATGAATGTCAAATACTTTTTCCGCATCTTCTTCATTGCCCAAAATAATATCACAACCTTCAACCAAAGCAGGCATAACTTCGGAAGCGGATTTACCGTATTTCCAAAGATTTTTCCGGTAATTCAAATCGCAAGAAACGGTTATTCCCATTTCATTAGCAATACGGATGGCTTCTAAACAAGCATCGGCGGCTCCTTGTGAAAGCGCCGGTGTGATTCCTGTCCAATGAAACCATTGGGCGTCTTGCAATATTGATTTCCAATCAATTGTTCCCGGCTGTATTTGGGCAATAGCAGAATGTGTGCGGTCGTAAATCACTTTCGACGCCCGGGCGACAGCGCCGGTTTCTAAGAAATATATTCCCATCCGGTCGCCTCCACGAACAATATGCAGGGTTTCGACATTGTATTTTCTCAAATCGGATATACACCAGTCGGCAATATCATTCTTTGGTAAGCGAGTGATGAATTCGGTGGGTATTCCGTAATTGGATAAGGATACCGCTACGTTCGCTTCACCTCCGCCGAATGTGGCATTCAAATGATTTGATTGGACAAACCGCTGGTAATCGGGAGTTGCTAAACGAAGCATTATTTCTCCAAATGTTACTACTTTTTTCAAAGGCTTGTTGATATGTATATCCATTTGGTGAAATTTTTATTTCACAATCATTTTTTTCGTTAGTCGAATATCGTCCGAAGAGGCTCCTATCATCAGGTTAACGGTTCCGGGTTCTACAATAAAAGTGTCTTTATCATTATCCCAATACGCCAAGTCGCTTGCTTTGAGTTCAAATGTTACGGGACGACTTTCGCCTTTCGGTATCATAATCCGTTTGAAACCTTTTAGTTGTTTAATTGGCCGTATAACTTTCGAATCGGGAAATGAAACGTAAAGTTGGACGACTTCTTCTCCATCCCTGCTACCTGTATTTTTTACACTCACCGATACTGTTTCCGACTCATCTTTACCGACAGAAGCCGCAGAGAGTGTAAGTCCCGAATAAGCAAATTGCGTATAACTCAGTCCGTAACCAAACGGATAAAGCGGTTTTTCTTTCGCATACATATACGTTCTTCCGTTGCGTATGTCGTAATCCATCATCGGCGGCAAATCGGCAATACTTTTTACCCACGTTTGAGTTGTTCTTCCGGCGGGATTGTAGTCTCCGAAAATCACATCAGCCAAACCATTACCCAATTCCTGACTGTTATTCGTAACATGAAGAATTGCCGGCAAATTCTCTTGCGACCAATTGATGGCAAACGGGAAACTGCTGACCAAAACCAGCACCGTATTCGGATTGGCTTTATAAACCAACCGGGCGAGGTCTTCCTGCTCCAACGACAGCGCTTTACGGTCGATAGCTTCGCGTCCGTCGCTGGGAACCGGCGAATACAGCCATTTCGGATCGGTGCCATACACATGATTGCCGATGCAAACAAAAGCAATGTCGGCTTTTTTTGCAGCGATAACGGCTTTGTCCATATCGTCGTTGGGTTCGAAATACACTTTCACGTCATTACCGACTGCATTCCGGATTCCTTGCAGGATACTTACCGTGTAAGGCGGCGTTCCGCTGTACCAATCCAAAAGAACTTCATCAGCGCGGGGTCCGATGACGGCAATAGACTTAATTTTATTTTTGTCCACCGGAAGGATTTTTTTATCATTCTTAAGTAAAACGACCGATTTGGCTGTAACAAGCCGCACAAAATTTTGGACTTCTTTTTTACCCCAAGGTGCAATCGTATCGGTGACACCAATACCGGCATAAGGCAATTTTGTTTGATTACCGTCGAGTAAGCCCAACCGGAGAGCAACATAGAAATTGCCTCGTATTGCTTTATCAATCTCTTGCTCAGTAAGCAAACCTTTATGCAACGCTTCGTATATATAAGGCTTGTAAGTATCAAGAAATTGTCCTACGCCTGCTTTAACAACAGCGGCAGCGCCTTCAGTGTGAGTGGGATAAGCTTTGTGTGCAGTAATCAATAAATTCAACGCGCCTCCGTCGGTACAGATAATGCCTTTCATGTCCCATTCCTTGCGGATTTTTTCCAACACGGGATTAATCGTCATCGGCGTGCCGTTCCAAGCATTGTAAGAAGCCATAAATGCCCTTGAGCCGCCTTTTTCTATTCCTTTATGAAATGTATATGAATAATATTCATGGAACAAGCGGTTGTCGAAATTGGAAGAAGTAGAATCGCGTCCATCCTCATTGCTGTTGGCAAGGAAATGTTTCATCAGCGAAGCCGCTTTCCAGTATCTCGGATTATCGCCTTGCAGTCCTTTTACGAAAGCCACAACCATCTCCGACACGAGGTAAGGATCTTCGCCGTAACTTTCTTCGGTGCGTCCCCAGCGCGGGTCTCGCGCCAAATCGGCATTCGGCGCCCGCATCACCAATCCGCCTTTATTACATTTTTCATTTTGGGTATAAAACCGTATTTCCGTAGCTTCCGTATCGGCAACTTTTTGTATCAGTCCAGGATCCCATGTTTCTCCGAGACCATAAGCTTGTGGGAAAATAGTGGTCGGATATGTATCGGGGACACGCTGACCATTCACAATTTTGAAACCGCCCCAACCGGCAGGACCTCCCAGCGCCATACCGTGTAATCCTTCTGCCTGCTTCATATCCCGTATCCCAAGACGAGGGATGGCTACATCGTATGACAGGGCATTGACCTTTTCGTCTATAGTCATTATAGACAACAAATTATCCAAACGTTCATCATCACTTAATGCCGGATTTTGAAACGGATAAACATACTGGGCAAAAAGATGGGTATTTGCCAACAGGGTGCAAAAGAGAATAATTACAAGCTTTCTCATAATATGTTGAATTTAAATTTTATGAATTTATAATGCAGGATCTACAAACAGTTTCTTTAATCCCAATGCCTCACGGCTTAAACCAACAGCAAGACCGATTGCCTGCGTAATATACAAAACAGGAATTTTAGTTTTCCGGCTTAAATAGCTATCAATGTGGTTACGACGCATATCAAGATTGGATTGGCACATGGGGCAAGCGACAATAACCGCTTCAGCGCCTCTGTCTTCAGCGTCCCGCACAATTTTACCGGACAATTTAGCAACGACATCGGTACGTGAAACGGAAAGACCTCCTCCGCAACATTCGGTTTTAAATCCCCAATCCAAAGGTTTAGCGCCGGTCTTCCGCATCAATTCGTCCATTGATTGCGGATCTTCTACTCGGTCGAATTGCAGGATGGAATGCGGACGCACCAAAAGACATCCGTAGTAACAAACCACAGGATGATCCAATGGACGGACAACTTTTTCGGGAATCTTATCAGCAATGTACTTTTCAATAAATTGCATGACATTCAATATTTTGCACTTTCCGCCGAGCGGCATTCCGATGATTTCGGATACACGGTTTTTCAAATCCTTGTCGTCGTTCCATTCGTGTTGCGCCACGCTCAACCGGTTATAGCAAGCGGCACAGGGAACAACAATTTCATTCAATCCTTGTTTTTCTGCCAAAGCCAATATCCGGGCAGGTAAAGCCGCAGCAAGTTCCCGATTAAGGTTATGAGCTGCTGTAGCGCCACAACAATTCCAATCTTCTATTTCCGTGAAATGAATGTCAAATGCATTTGCCATTGCAATAGTCGATTGTGCATATTCCGAAGAAGTGCCTTTCAGCGAGCAACCCGGATAAAATCCTATATTCATAATTTTATTCTAAAATGATAATATTAATGTCGTGTTTTTTTAAAAATATTGTCGATTTGTTTTTTATTTTTCACTAATTCCGGAATAATCGGAAGTTTTCCTTTAGCAAACATTTTCGGCGCTACGTCCATATCCTGAAGAATATTGAATGTACGGGTTTTATAGTCTGCTATTAAACCGATTTCGTATAAGCGACCGGTATATTTCACCGAATCAAGAAACGCCCGGTGGAACGAAAGAATATTTTTTGATTTTTTATTGATTGTTTTTTCTTGTAGCGATTTTCCACGTAAATAGTCCATTAACTGCGGAATATCAATTTCCATCGGGCAACGGGTAAGGCAATTCTGACAGGAAACACACAACCAGATAGATTCGGAAGATAGTATTTCCCGGTAATTATCCATATCGTTGGTTTGGAGCATTCGCATTACACGACTTGGCGGATAATCCATTTCTTCTGCTACCGCACATCCCGCCGAACATTTTCCGCATTGATAACAACGGTTGACATTGACATCCGTATTTGATTTTATTTCAGAGATATACCCTTTCTTTTCCATATTAATTATTTCAAAAATATCCTTAATAGTTAAGGACAAAATTACCAAAAATTATTTGAATCTGAAAATTATATATAAAAAAGCTGGCTCTCTTTTACAACTACGCAGTATTAATTTGATTTATTTAAAGTTTTTTCCAGTTTGATTGCTTTAGGAAATAAAATGTTATTTTCCAAATGGATATGTTCATGCAATTTTCGTTCAAATTCTCCAAGCATTTCGTAAGATGCATGATAAGTGTTGCATCCATCGGAAGGTGTAGTATATCCTCCTGTCAATTTAGATATTTTTTTGAATCGTTCTCCTTCCGTTTCATGTTCTTCTTTCATCACGGCAATAGGATTTTGGATAGTTCCACAATGTCCCTCTTCAGCAAAAAGACCGGATTTTTCAGCTTCTGCTAATTTTCGAATAAGCGGGAACAAAATCCGCTCTTCTTTTTGTAAATGCATAGATAAATCCATTGCCGATTGAGAAAACAAATCAAAAATTTTCGCTAATTCGGGATGATTTTTGCCATGAACTTCTTTAATTTTTCCCAGAAATTGTATTATCATGGGAGATTTTTTCTTGATATAAGAGTGATACGTTTCTTCAATATAATCTGCTAATAAATCCAAAGGGGAAGAGTTAAAATCAATTTCTTTTTCTCCATTTTGGATAGCTTCTTCCAGTTCATTTTGCAATTTCGAAATATTAATAGATTGCTTTTTGCAAACTTCTTCCAGCGTTTTATCGCCTCCGCAACAAAAATCAATCCCGTATTTCGAGAAGACCGGAGCAGTTCTAAAATCTTTGGTTACAATTTCTCCAACAGTGAATGATAAGTTATTTTCCATAATTCATAAAATTTATATAAGTAAAAATTATTATTTAGTCGTTTGCGCTGGTTGATTTTATCATAAAATCATTTTTGTGATTCGTATTATTTTGTTTTGTCAAAATAAAAAGTATTGAATGAATTAGCTTCCAATTCCGGCGACAGCAAGTTGTGTCCTATCTTGATGCGTAACGTTTTGTTCTCATCCGTCAGGTTGCCGGCTGTGATGACTATGCTTCCGTCAGGATTAGCAAATGCCAACACATTTTCATCTCCGGAAGTTTCCAGCCGCATAGCGCCGGGCATCACAAAATGGCTATAATGCTTCATTACATAATACTCATAGGTATAGGTATAGGTTTGCGCTACCGAATCGACGGTTATCAAAGAGTTCTGAGCCCATCCCCAACGACTGATTCCTCCTTTTAGCAATGAAATATTCCAGTAGTCATAAACGCTTACCCCGTTTTCCAGATATTGCTTCATCAGTTTCCATGAATGTACGGCGCCTTCCCAATCGTTACGCCCGTTGCCGCATTCCTGTTCGGTTTGGTAAAGTTTCATTTGCGGATAACGTTGATGAATACCCGCAACCGCCTCTTTTCCTCCCCATTGAAATCCGATAGCTTTGATGAATTTTCCTGCCGATGAATCACTTAATAAAGTATCTACTAATGCTTCATCCGGACGTTCCACCGTTCCGAACAGAATTTCAACTTGGCGTTTTTCCATTTCCGGACCTAAATATTTACCGACAAATGTAGCCAAAGAAGATGCAGTCCATATACAACTGGGAAAAACTTGGCAGGAATTAAATTCATTTTGAGGTGCAACGGCATAGATATCAATTCCTTTTTGTTTATAAGCATCAATAAATAATCCGAAATATTTGGCATAAGCTCGCAAATATTCATCTTTCATAATAAATAAATCCGATCCTTCTTTGTCAATGTTCGGGTCTCCTTTCAAGTCATTAACGGATGGATTAGGGCGACAGGCATAATGACCGTTCGTCTTCATCCAGGAAGGCGGACTCCATGGAGAAGCCCATAGTTTTAAATCGGGGTGTATTCTTTTGGCGCTCAGTATAAATGGGATTAATGTTTCTTCATCGTTAGCGATAGTGAAGTTTTTCATTTCGAAATCATTCTTCGATTCATTATATGAATACCAATTTCTTGAAAAATCGTTGGCTCCAACGGGCATACGGCAAATTGTGAAATTAGCGCCTTTTCCCGTCAAAAATAATTCATTTAAGATAGCATTCCGGTCTTCTTTTTTCAGAATCGAAAGCGACGTCCAGCCCAATTCGTTGAAACATGCGCCAAATCCATCGATACATTGCAATGGTTTTTCAATATAAACCTCTGCATCTGCTCTTTTCGCTTGTTTATCCCGAGTTGCTGACAAGTTGGGATGGTCTTTCCATAATGCATTGGCTGAGGTTGAAACCCAAGTCACCGTATTTTGTTTCTCTTGACAAGATTGCAGTAAAAATACCACACAGAATAAATAGAAGACGCTAATTGCTTTCATACGTACATAATTTGTTTTTTAAGTGATATGGAACCTGCAACATGTTCATACTCTTGGGTGGTAGCTTTTGCATGCAAGTTTCATGACGTTAATATTTTATCTTTCCAATATTTTTCTCAATACCGTTTACCATCGTCTGACCGTCACCGGAGGATAAAAAGCATCTTCGATGTGGTCAATTGCAAAATTAGGAGGATTACCGATAATACAAATAATGTCGAATCGCGCCGGTAAATCAATATCAAAGCGCTTGATATAAAAATCGGTAGCGGCAATAATACGCTTAATTTTTTGGTCGGTAACTGCATCTTCCGGATCGGTAATACTTCCGACAGAACGGGTTTTTACTTCAACAATCACTAACTCGTCGTCGGTTTGCGCTACAATATCCAACTCGTAACTTCCTAAGCGCCAATTCGTATTTAAAATACGATATCCTTTTTCTTTCAAATAAACAATAGCGGCTGCTTCGCCGTCTTTTCCCAATACATTATGCTCGGCCATGGTTAAATAATTTTTCGACAAAGTTATGAATTATTCTGAATAATTAAAATACAATGTTCACTATTTTATCAGGAACAATGATTACTTTTTTCGGAGTTTTTCCGTCCATCCATTTTTGGGCATTTTCATTCGCCAGCACGGTCTGTTCCACTTCCGGCGAAGCGGTTCCAGCTGCAAAATCGAGTGTAAAACGGGCTTTGCCATTAAAGGACACCGTATATTTCGCCATATTTTCTTTCAGATATTCCTCGTTATAATCAGGAAAACGAGCATCGAAGACAGTCGTTTGATTACCCAAACGATGCCATAATTCTTCGGTGATAAAAGGGGCAAAAGGAGCCAACACGACTATTAAATCGTTTAGAATGATGCGTTTGTTGCATTTTAAAGCCGTCAATTCGTTCACGCAAATCATAAAAGCGGCTACCGAAGTGTTGAACGAAAAGTTTTCGATGTCCCAGCTGATTTTTTTGATTAATTTGTGAATCGATTTAAGTTCTTCGACAGTAGGTTGTTCATCAGAAATCGCAAATACATCGCCTTGAAAGAACAAGTTCCACAGTTTGCGCAAGAAACGCGAAACGCCGTCGATACCGTTGGTATCCCAAGGTTTGGACTGTTCCAACGGACCTAAAAACATTTCGTATAAACGCAAAGTGTCGGCGCCGTATTTTTCCACCACATCATCGGGATTAACCACGTTGTACATCGACTTCGACATTTTCTCGACCGCATAGCCGCAGATGTATTTTCCATCTTCAAGGATAAATTCCGCATTAGCAAATTCAGGACGCCATTTTCTAAATTTCTCAATATCCAGAATGTCATTGGAAACAATATTTACATCCACATGGATAGGCGTTGCATCGTACCGGTCTTTCAATCCATGCGAAACGAACGTATTGGTGTTTTTAATACGATACACAAAATTGCTTCGCC
>Ga0123354_10001329_pt1 | contig 29557 bp, 28 predicted proteins | sample TergutLab28metaG_2_FD_97872 | JGI IMG/M metagenome (GOLD analysis project Ga0123354, IMG submission 97872) | Labiotermes labralis P4 segment gut microbial communities from Petit-Saut dam, French Guiana - Lab288 P4 | ecosystem: Host-associated > Arthropoda: Insects > Digestive system > Gut ... | reverse complement strand
TCGGGGTTGCCTGTAACGTTCGCAAAAATGGCCCACCTGGCGGATGAGCCGGCACTTTCCAGGTCCGTTGCGCCGAGGGTGAATGGTTCCCCCTTTTTCGCGTGTAATTCGGCATGTGCGCGAATGAATTCCCTGCTCATTTTTTCCTTGGTCGCCTTGACCCATTTGCAGGTCTTGCTGTTGTAGCAAAGCGAAAAAGGTTCGTCGACCAGTCCTCGGAACTCTTGATAAAGTTCGATGATCTCGTCGCAAAGAGGCAGGAAATCATTGTTATCATGGAAGATGTAGAACACTATGTAAGGACAAATTCCGAACTCAGCGCCTTCATTGCCGAAAAAGGTAACGCAGTCATCAGCCATTGTTTCGTAGACGAACCAGGATTCATCCTCCGGTTCCATAAACTTTTCATCCATGCTCATTTACTTCCTCTCCCCCCGACAGCGTTAGCCAAACCCGACCGCCTTTTCGAAGCGTGTGTTGAATAACATTCAACAAATAAGCTTTCTTATGCGCGGGCACGGCAGACCGCAAGCATTCCGAACGGCATATTTTGCATCATTAACACAGCAAAATAACGCAAAGTATTGATACAAGATGGACATCCAAGGAAACCGGAGGGTCCCGCTCTGTGAGGAACCGAGGACTATCAGGAACGGATGCAACGAAGAGAAAGGAGGAATTTGATGACTGACGTAACATACAAAGTATTCACGGTATATGATGACGGATTTGAGAGCATGAAGGAGTTCAGCTCCCTCGGTGACGCGAAGTCATACTTCGGCAACGTTGATGAGAGGGACATCCAGTATAGCATCCTTAACGAGTGCGGGGACGGAGATCCAACAGAGATCGCAAGAAAGGAAGGAAAGAAGAGAAAGTGACCAGGAACGCAGCACGGCCCGCATCCGCAGGAACAGACCGAAGCACCCGGTGAAAAAGACACGGGATGATCAGGAGTAATAGTATTCGCCTTTAGACTTCTGTTCCCTGTCAAGCCTGGAATCCGGTTTGTTGATCCTGGGCCGGTTAGTATCCGCATCCCGCCTGAATGTAATATCAACGGCGGAGAGGAATTTATTCATCCCGTCCCTCATATCAAGCGGCCCCTCCGCTGTTCCATGGTGCCCCGGCTCGCCGCCGAATACCATCATGGAATCCGACACCATATCAAGGAAATAGATATCGTGGTCGACGATCATCCCGCTTCTTCCAGTCTTCTCCATCATCCTTCTTATCGTTCTGGCGGCGTTCATTCTCTGGTTCGAGTCCAGATATGCGGACGGTTCGTCGAACAGATACAGATCGGCCTCTGCGGAAAGGCATAAAGTGATCGCAACTCTCTGAAGTTCACCGCCGGACAGGGTCCTTATGTCCTTCTCCATCAGGTGTTTTATCCCCAACGGATTTAGGACCTCGCCCTCAAAGAATCCGGAATTCACGGTATCGTAGGCTCTTGATAAGAGGAGGTCCCTGACGGTACCTTCTGCGTCCACAGAAATGTACTGAGGTTTGTATGAAACTTTTACGATCGTATTGAGGCTTCCTTTGTCGGGTTTGATCACGCCGGCAAGCATCTTCACAAAAGTGGTCTTTCCGGTGGCGTTCGGCCCTACTATGCCCACTGACTCTCCGATCTTCACGGCACCCTTCCCGACCGTCAGCTTGAACTCCCCAAGGTCCTTCTCCGCGCAGTCGAACTCCACAAGGTCTGGGGTGTTCCACTCCGCTCTCGGAGGTGACGATTCGAATTCTATCGGTTTGTCCCTGAACCTTATGTTCTCTTCGGGAAGATAGCCGTCAAGATACACGTTGATCGCGGTCCTGACCTGCCTTGCCAGAGTGAATACGCCGTAAGCGCCTTCCGTACCATATACAATGTTCACGTTATCTGCGAGATAATCGAGTATCGCAAGGTCGTGTTCTATCACAATCACCTGTTTGTCTGCGCTCAGGCCTTTGATTATCCTTGCCATCTTTACTCTCTGATAGATGTCCAGATACGATGTCGGTTCGTCAAAGAAGTATATGTCCGCGTCCCTCATCAGAGTGGCAGCCATAGCTAAACGCTGGAGCTCGCCGCCGGAGAGTTTGTCCAATTCCCTGTCAAGCACTTCTTTGAGTTCGAAGAGTTCCGCCGCCTCGTCGAGGCTCATCCGTTCCTGTACCCTGCCCAAAAGGTCGCGTACCACTCCTTTCACACTCTGCGGCAGTTTATCGACATACTGGGGCTTCATGGCGACCTTTATGCCCCCTGAGTAAAGGCTCTTCAAATGATCGTAAAGTTCGGTCCCGGCAAAATGTTCCAGCACCTCCTCTTTAGAGGGTGGGGCGTCGTATCTTCCGAGGTTCGGGACCTCGGTCCCGGAAAGAAGCTTGATCGCAGTGGTCTTGCCTATGCCGTTGGGCCCGAGTATGCCTGTGATAAGGCCTTTTTTCGGGATCGGCAGCCTGTACAGGCGGAATGTGTTCTCGCCGTACTGGTGCACCATCTCTCCTTTTAATTCGTCAGCGAGGCCGATGATCTTGACCGCCTCGAACTGACATTTGTGTGCGCAAATGCCGCAACCGTGACAGAGGGTCTCCGAAATGATGGGTTTGCCCTTTTCGGTGAAGGTGATGCATTCAACTCCCGTTCTCACAAGCGGGCAGAACTTGACACATTCTTTGTTGCATTTACGGCTTTGACATCTGTCATGCAACACGGCGGCTATTCGCATGCTCCTGCTTATTATGAGGTTTGATTTAATCTTTAGGCTGAGAAAAACCGGCTGTCCCTATTAATTCAGCGAGCGATGCAATGCTCATTTTTTTGGGTTATAACCTGAACAACTCAACAAAGATGCTATTCAATCGGGTTATAACCCAAATAAAACAAAAAATCTATTAAGCATTAGGGTTATAACCCGTTAGTAAGAGAAGGTCTTTCGTTAGACAAAGGAGCAAAGGAAGCATGACGACGTACCGCAGCACCAACATAGAAAGGGAGCTTTACGGAGAACAGCTGAAGAAATACATCGATATTCCGTTGGTGAAGGTCATCACAGGAATACGGCGTTCGGGTAAGTCAGCGCTTCTGGAACTGTTTCAGGAAGATCTGCTGAAGATCACCGATCAGGAACATATCATTTTCATAAAATTTGAAGATCTGGATTATAGTTTCATCACTGACTACAAAAAACTGCATGATTACGTAACATCGCAGATCAAAGACGAGAAAAGATATTATGTGCTCTTGGACGAAGTTCAAAATATCGATCAATGGGAAAAAGGGGTCAATTCCCTTCGTCTGAGAAATACAGACGTCTACATCACAGGCTCCAACTCCAAGCTTCTGTCTGGAGAACTCTCTACTCTGCTGGGAGGGCGCTACGTAGAATTTCGTTTGCACACGCTGTCTTTTTCCGAGTTCATCAATTTCCGTAAAGAATGCGGTATAGGTTCCGACAACACCGATGATGAGCTGGACGCTTACATCATAACGGGCGGTTTCCCAATTCTGAGCAAGAACAGGTACGACCACCAGACCGCAAGAAAGATCATTGTCGATATAAACAGCTCAACGATCCTGCGGGATGTAGTCCAACGGAACAATTTACGGAATGTGGATCTGCTTCAAAGGATCATTGCGTTCATTTATGACAATGTCGGAAACATCACAACTGCAAGCAACATTGCTGATTATTTCAAAAAAGAGCACAGGGCGGTTGATAGAGAAACTGTTTACAACTACCTGCAATATCTTGAGGATGCGCACATAATTGAAAAGGTCGGACGTTACGATATCAGAGGCAAAAAACTGCTGGAAACGAATGAGAAATATTATCTCGCTGAGCATTCTCTGCAGTATGCAGTGCGTGACTATAACGCGGGAAACATCACGGGCATACTGGAAAACATAGTTTATCTGGAGCTTTTACGCCGCGGGTTTTCGGTAAAAATAGGAAAATTCGGCGACAAAGAGGTGGACTTCGTCGCGGAAAAATCCGAATGCAAACTGTATGTTCAGGTATGTTACCTCTTTGCAAATGAAGAAACCATCGAACGCGAGTTCACACCGCTCACGATGATCCGCGACAACTACCCCAAACTTGTTGTCACAATGGACAGATATTGGAATGTCAACAAGGACGGAGTAAGAGGGATACACCTTAAGGACTTCTTACTAAATGGGCCAGGATAATGGCATTCTGGGATAAACTCAATATTTATATCAATAATTCAATATTATTGACGTTAATTCAGGCGATATGGAAGTGTCAGCAACAAAAGGCATCAATGTTCTGCTAGGCGATCCGAGGAAGGCGATAGTCGCTTTTTCTATCCCAATCGCAGTGGCACTTCTGGCTCAGCAGAGCAACAGTCTTGTGGACAGCTTTTGGGTCACAGGTCTCGGCGGAGATGCCATGGCGGCCTTGGGGCTGGTGTCACCGATATACTCGATATTGGTAGGGATCGGCACCGGCCTGGGGATCGGCGCGTCGGCAGCGATCGCAAGAAGCATCGGCGGCGGCAGGTCTGAGGAGGCCGGCGGAATAGCTGCGCAGTCGCTGATCCTGTGTGCGGCAGTAGCAATCGTTGCGACGCCTTTACTTCTGCTGACGGCAAGACCGGTACTGATGGTGATCGGAGCGGGGCCCACGATAGATGCCTCGATGGATTTTGCCATCCCGCTGTACATCAGCTCGATCCTGATCTTCATGAGCGGAGTGATGTCCGGCATAATGAGAGGCGAGGGGGCCGTCAGGAGGTCGATGTACATACAGGTCGTCGGAGCGATAGCGAATGTGATCCTCGATCCGATCTTCATCTACAGCTTCCAAATGGGCGTGGCAGGCGCTGCATGGGCGACCACGGCAGCCTTCGGGATATCGATCGCGATAGGGTTGTACTGGTACCTTGTGAAGAAGGACATGTTCATCAAATTCAAGAGAAAGGACCTGAGGCCGAATATCAGATATCAGAAAGAGGTATTGTCAGTCGGACTGCCGCAGACGGCCGAGTTCACTGTGATGAGCTTATTCAACGTGACATTCAATTTCTGCATCATCATGGTAGGCGGGACCAGCGCCATGGCGATATACACCGTCTCGTGGAGGCTGATGTACATCCTGCTGATACCGGCGCAGGCAATGGGTGGAGCGATAGTATCGGCGTGTTCCGCGGAATTCGGCATGAAAAGGTATGATATGATACGGCAGGCGTACATGTATTCGGTAAAGGTATCGGTGCTTCTGCTCTCTGCGCTGTCGATAGCAACGTGTCTGCTGGCCGGGCCGATAGCGTCAGTGTTCACTCATGCACCGGACATGCAGTATCTGCACGGCGATATGGTGGTGATGTTGTACATCTTTGCATCGTTCATACCGATAATGTCGCTCATTTTCATCGGGTCCTCCCTGCTGCAGGCGCTCAAACGTTCGAAGATCTCTCTTCTGTCCACCTTCATCAGGAACTCCATGCTTGCCGTGACGTTCCTCATAGCGGCATACATGTTCGGAACGCTGACATCGCTGTGGTGGGCAATGTTCGTCACCGAAGTTTTCGGGGGCGCACTGATGGGATACTGGGCTTACATAGTGCTGAAGGATGTTGCGAAAAGGGACGGCAGAACGCTGTTATCTGACAAATAATGCCCAACATCTTTATTATCGTTATAAGCATTGGGCATTCTGGTTCATCAAATGTCAAAGATCTGTATCAACATCGCTTGGCCTTATGCGAACGGCCCCATACACTTAGGGCACGTAGCAGGCTCTCTTCTGCCGCCGGACATATTCGGCAGATACAACCGCCTCAAAGGGAACGATGTGCTGGTGGTGGGAGGGTCCGATCAGCACGGGACACCGATCACGGTCACGGCAGAGAAAGAAGGGTCCACCCCGGCCGCGATAGCCGACAGATACCACCGCATCAACAAAAAGGCGATAGAGGATCTGGACATTCAATATTCGCTTTTCAGCAAAACGCACGGCGACAACCATATCGAGGTCGTGCATTGGATATTCACAGACCTTTTGAACAAAGGGTACCTTTATGAAAAAGAAACGTTCCAGTACTATTGCACCAAGTGTCAGAAGTTTCTACCGGACAGGTATGTCGAGGGTACATGCCCCAACTGCGGGGCGGAAGATGTAAGGAGCGATCAGTGCGAAACATGCGGAAAGACATTCGAGCCCGGCGACCTGAAAGGTGCCAGATGCATTCACTGCAACAATGAGCCTAACATCAGGCCCACGAATCACTTCTTCCTCAAACTGAGCGCTTTCAGCGAGCAGCTGATGGATTATGTCAGCGACAAAGATTACTGGAGGTCGAATGTCAACACATTCACCATGAACTGGCTGAAAGAAGGGCTTGAGGACAGGGCCATCACTAGGGACATGTCCTGGGGAGTACCCGTACCCCTGCCCGGATGGGATGAGAAGGTCCTCTACGTCTGGTTCGAGGCTGTGATAGGGTATCTCAGCACATCGATCGAATACTCGAAGATGAACGGAAACCCAAAACTCTGGGAGGAATATTGGAAGAACCCGGAGACCAAACATTACTATTTCATCGGAAAGGATAACATTCCATTCCATTCGATAATCTGGCCGGCGATACTGATGGGCATGGGCGGCATAAACCTTCCATATGACATACCCGCCAACGAATATCTGATGTTCAAGGGAGGCAAGCTCTCGAAGAGCCGCGGAGGCGCCATCGACGTTCCGAGCGTCCTTTCAAAATATGACGCAGACGCGGTGAGATACTATCTCTCCACTAATATGCCGGATACCCACGACACAGACTTCACGTGGGAAGATTTCCAGATCAAGATCAACAATGAACTCGTATCCGCACTGGGCAACTACTACCACAGGTGCCTGAGTTTCACTTACAATAATTTCGGAAAGATACCCGAAGCGGACACCGAAGAAGGTTCGAAAGAGGTGCTTGAAGCGATACGTTCGACCCTCGAGGAGTATGAGGGATGCCTTTCCAAATGCGATTTCAAAAAAGGTATCAGAGCGTTCATGGAGCTTTCGCGTTTCGGAAACAGATATTTCGATTCGATGAAACCGTGGGCCCTGGTAAAATCAGACAAAGAAAGATGCGGCAGGGTGATGAACAACAATCTGAAGATAGTGAAAGCCCTTGCCGTGATGGCCTGGCCGTTCATGCCGCGTTCCTCCGAGAAGATATGGGCATACCTCGGGTATGAGGAAAGCCTGGAAAGCAAAGGCATGGAAGCGGCTATGACAGATCTCCTTGTTGGGAAAACCATTACAGAGCCGGTCCCGGTCTATAAGAAAGTGGAGATCGAGGTGGCCGAAGAGGATGAGGCGCCGGCCGACAATGCACCATTTGCGGATTTCAGGACCCTGGACCTCCGTGTAGGCAAGATTGTGAGCGCAGATGACCATCCGGACGCAGAAAAACTCTTCCTCCTGAAGATCGACATTGGCGAAGAGGCGCCGAGGCAGATAGTTGCCGGGCTCAGAGCCTATTATTCTAAAGAGGAGATGGTGGGAAGAAGCGTGATACTGGTCTCCAACCTTAAGCCGGCAAAGCTGAGAGGGCTGATGTCGCAGGGAATGCTGCTCGCCGCAGATGACGAGAGCATCGGAGGCACTTCGGTTCAGCTGCTCAGGCCGACGAAGGACCTCCCCGTCGGGACAAAGATGAACTCGGGGCTGAATAACACCTCATCAATGATCGAATACAAGGATTTCCAAAAGGTCAAGATGGTCGTCTCCAAAGCATCCGGCGGCAAGGTCCTGTGCAACTCAATGAACATCGAACTTCCGGAAGGAGCGCCGGAGCGTATAGCGGCGGTCATCGACGGCGATAAAGCGGCGGTCCTCAGCGACGGCAAAGGATGCACGGCAACAGTCGATTCGGAGATCAGGGACGGAGCAAGCGTCAGATGAAAGCAGACCTGCACATACATTCGAACTTTTCTAATGACGGAAAATCAACGGTAGAGGAAATAATTGCAGCTGCCGAAGAGAGAGGGCTCGGATGTATCGCGATCACCGATCACAACACGTTCGAAGCATATGACCTTGCCAAGGACAACGGGAAGGTCATCGTGATACCCGGGGTCGAAGTATCATCCAAAGAAGGGCACATACTCGCTTACGGCATCGACAGGAACATCCCGAGAGGAATGACTGTAAAAGAAACAATCGATGCGATACACGAGGCGGGAGGGGTCGCTTTCGCGGCGCACCCTTACAGATGGTGGTCAGGCCTCGGGGAGGAGAACACCGTCGGAAATGATTTCGACGGTATCGAGGCAAGGAATTCCAGGTCGACCGCCTCAAGCAACAGGAAGTCTGAGGCCCTCGCTGCCCGCATAGGAAAACCCGTTTCGGCGGGAAGCGACGCACACACTCCGCAGTATATCGGGGACGGCGCCGTGGAACTGCCCGACGGTATCACCACGTGGCAGGATGCCCTGAACGCTGTGATGGAAGGGAAAGCAAGGCCGTCAAGCAAAAGCAGAAAGGCTGCAAGCACACTCAGATACGGCACCAAATCGATAACAGAGTGGGTGCTGAGAGGATTCAAGAGAATGTAACTCAAAAGACATGGAATTTGTTGTTATTCTTTCCGATATACCAACTGTACGGATGCCCGTCTTCCCCCGTAACGCGGACGAGGCCGATCTCCAGAGGAGTGCTGACTGTTGTCTCGCATCCGTAATATGTGATGCCGTCTATCGTGTCAGATAATATTTCGTAAATATATGAGGAATAGCGCCCCGGATCATATACGTCCAGCCCTACCGCGGCAACGGCGTGCCCGGGAAGGGTCACGATCCCCGCGCGGAATCCGAAAACCTTATACAAGGCCGCGAGAAGGATGGACGTGTCTTCGCAATCTCCCATTCCGTAGAATATCGTTTCAAGTGGATAAGCAAAATATTCTGTTTGACCGTATTGATATTCGTCGGCCACCATCGAATTCGAGTACGGAGGATATTCAAAGCATATCTGGACGAACGCCAGCAAAAACGATGCGAATTCCTGGCCGGTAATATCGCGGTCGATGCCGTATGTTATCAGAAGGGAGATGGCCAGATCGACGACTGCCGGTTCTTCGTATGTAATGAAAGAAATGACCCTGCCGTAGTTGGCCACCGCTCTGCTGTTCACGTTCAGGTCCCTATAGTAGCGGTACTCGTCGTATTTGAACGTCACTTCAGCGTCATACTGTACCCCTTTGTATTTCCAAGAGTACTCTTTGGTGATGTACCCCACATAGGAAACGGTCCCCGAATAGGTGGTCACATAGTCGCGCTTTCCGTCCGAATCGACGTAGCAATCCACCGAAATATCATAAACGCCGGGTTTCTGCAGTAAGTAATACAGAACGGGCTCGGTCTTTTCCAGGCTTACTCCTTTGTATTCAATGAACGAGAGCGTGCTGGTCGATGCAAAATGGTCCCTGTCGAACAGCCACCAGGAATAGTAATCATAATTGGAGGCCACTTCGTCGTTCAATGCGAACGCGATCTTTTCATCATCGGTCAGGTACACCGAGAACACTTCCCTCTCAAAAAGGAAATCCCCGCTGAGTTCGAAGTAAGTGTCATCGGTTATCATCTGCACCTCCACTTTTTTGTTCAGAGAAGATTCATCATCGAAATTGAGCGCACTGCTCAGGAAAAAGAAAACAAGCACAAGTACGACAAAAATGGTCGCTATCACTATAGTATTGCTCTTTTTTGAAGCCTTTTGTCGACCGGGTTGAATATCTTCACGGTGCCGGTAACGGTGCTGTCCGTCCGTAGACACTTGAGGCAACTTGCGCCCGCAGTTAGGGCAAAAACCTGCAAGTTCCTCGGCAATGTGATAACCGCAGTGCGGACAGAACATATTGCAGAGGAATACAAAGTAGGATTTAGCCTTTTATGTTAATATGGCCACCCGTGATGCAATAAAACATGACTTTGAGAAAAACAAGGGGAAGGAGTTTGTTAAATTCATATAGGCTTTTTAAGCCATCAAGCTCGCGGCTCTGAGCTCTGCCGCGATCTTCTCGACGGCACGCACAACGTCTTCCGGGACCTTTGCTCCGGTACAAACCATCTTTCCGGAACCGAACAAAAGCACTACTACCTTGGGCTCGTCCAATCTGTAGACCAGTCCGGGGAACTGCTCAGGTTCATATTCGACCTTTTCGAGACCGAGGGTGATGGCAACTGTGTTAAGGTTGATCTCCTGCTCAAGGTCTGAGGAGGCAACAATATTCTGAACCTCGATCTTCGGTTCGATGCTTATCTTAATGTTTGCTTTCTCAAGATCCTTCGCTACTTTGCTTATCGCGATCTTTACGTCGCCGAGGCTTTTCGCACCCGTGCAAACAACTTTTCCGCTTCTGAAAAGAAGGGTAGCGGTTTTAGGTTCCTTGATCCTGTAAACTAGTCCCGGAAACTGCTGAGGGTTGTAGTCTGCACCGTCAAGTGCGTTCTCTATAGCCTTCAAATCAAGCTCCTGTCCAAGTGAAGTCGAAGCAACAACATTCTCGATATTCATCTTAGCCATCTTATCCACCAATCAGGGCTATTTATAAGGTGTTTATAAAGGTTGTGTATTTCCGTAATGTGATAGTTGACAAATCTCCTTCTCGACGAGGCTCTGACCGGCCGCTATTACTGGACAGACATCTCCCCATTTAATGATGATAACTCTGGGCTATACTGAGGTTTGCTGATAGACATTTTTTAAAACGTATGGGGTCGGGAGAGGGAATTGAACCCCCGTATGCGGATCTGCAGTCCGCCACATAGCCACTGTGTTATCCCGACACTAAACAACCCCATTAGTAGCAATATAATAAACATTTCGTATGCCACTCAAAGGCCGGAAAGTATCTGGCTTTGACGGCAGAATTATACAGAATGGGATTAATACGGTTGCATGCACTGTAAGGACATTTCCCTGCATGAAGTGGACTTTTCTCTTACCAAGAAGAACATTTCAGAGTCTGTTTCGAAATGGGAGGTATATGTCCGGACGGAATACCTTGTGCTGAAGAACGGAGAAGATCTCGCAGTGCTGAAGATCCTCAAAGAAGGGTCGGACGGTCTTTTCAGAAAGGTGAAAAACGTTGAAACGGTGTCCTTGCCGGAAGATACGGTGTTCATGAGGGACCCGTCGGTAGACGTTCTGAACCTTCCGGCTCTTGCTTCGGTGCAGGAAAAATATCCCCGGAAGACGGTCGTCATCGAAGGCATGTTCTCTTACATCAATTTTGTATCCGGATTGAAGACAATGAGGCTGAGGGCGATCGACAATATACCTCCCGGCCCGTCCAGGCTGCGTGTTCTTGTCGACAGGGCCCTTTCGTCGGGCCTCGTCGATCATCCTGTCATCCCGGAATATGTGGACATCGATCTGGAAGAGAATATCAAACACGTAGGGACCGAGGCAGTGATGTTCCCGTGCAAAGTGTCCGGGATGAAAGCGGAAATGCCGTTCTATTTCCTTGACACGGCACCAAAAATGAGGCACGAGGTCACGCTCATCGGCTGTGAGCTCTCCAGAAGGATCTTCCGTACGCTTTATGGCCGGGATGCGCCCTTCATCAACATCTGCCCTTTAGATGCCGTTCCGCAGGACGGGATGAGAACGATCGTCAGATGCTGCACGGTCAAGGAAGGGTTCGAGATCGAAGGGAACACCGCAAAGGTCCCCTGGGGCGCGACGGTCCCCGAGACCATTGACGCCATCAACGCACTTCTGGGAAATTCAGAATAACTCTCTTCCTCTGGCGAACGCTTTGTAGCCCTCTTCCGTCCTGCCGGACCTGCAGAGCAATTCCCCTAAAGCATACCAGGTGTCAGCGTCTTCCGGGCCTTTTTCCAAGTGTTTTTTCAGGTTTCTGATGGCCTCTTCCGTTCTTCCCTGAGATTCAAGCACGTTGCTTAACGAACGGCCGTTCGTTTCTTCATCAAGTATGCGGACCATGGTCTTTCTCGCATTTTCCATAAGAACATCCAGAGAATTTTCCGTAAGCCACGGATACCTGCACCTGAGCATCTCTCTGAAAGGCACGGCCTTTTTTTCATCGATGATCGCATCGTTTCCTTTGAAGAGGTTCCGCGGAACATTCACGACGAGCTTTCCGTGGGTCACAGAGAAGTGGTCCGCCGGTATCGCGATGGTATCACCCCAATTTCACCAGACGGCCGCACTCGTCGCGTTTTGATACACCGAAATCTTTGATCTTTGAGATCTGTTCCTTTGTGAAGACCGGACCGTCCTTGCATACGCGCATATCGTCCATGACGCAGCAGCCGCAGACACCCGCACCGCATTTCATATGCCTTTCCAGCGACAGCTGGCAGTCGATATTGAGTTCGACGCATGCCTGGTAAAGGTGGTACTGCATGACCTCCGGGCCGCAGCCCAGCACCATGTCGTAATTGTTCTCTTGGATACGTTCTCTCATAAGCTGGACCACATTCCCGTGGAACCCTCTGCTGCCGTCATCGGTCGCTATCCACAGATTCTTCACGTATCTGGCCGCAACATCGTCCATGATGATGTCCTTGTCCGTTCTGGCGCCTATTATCGTATCGGCGCCCGTTTCTTTTACCGCCGGTATGATAGCGGCCGTTCCGACGCCTCCCCCGACGATCAGCATCTTTTTGCTTTTCTTCAGGTCGAACCCTTTTCCGTACGGCCCTCTGATCCTTACGGCATCCCCCAGACTCAGCTCGTGGAGTTTCTGAGTGTCCTTGCCTATTTTCTTCACCGTGATGCTTTTTATGCGGTTCGTTTTTGAAAGCGACATGGAGATCTCTTCCATGCCCGGTACCCATACCATGATGAACTGGCCGGGCGAAGCTTTCTCTTCCCACTGGAATTCGAATGTCTTTGTGTCATAGGAGTCGGTGACGATATCGATTATTCTTACGGAATCACTCATGGGCAACACCTACCATGTTGGAGATCGAACGGTAACCATAGTCTTTCATGAATATTTCAAGGTCCGTGTTGATCGTTCCGAATACGTCTATGCCCTTCGTACCTATCGCGCTTCCGATCTGGAAGGCGCAGGCGCCGGCCATGAGGTATTGTGCGGCATCCTTCCAATCGGATATCCCTCCGACCCCGACGATCGGGATGCTCACTGCTGTTTTGATATCGAACACCGCCCTGACCCCGATCGAACGTATCGCCGGTCCTGACAAGCCTCCGAACTTATTGCTCAGTATAGGTTTTCCAAGCTGCGGAGATATCGCCATGGCCTTGACCGTGTTGATGGCGACCACAGCATCCCCTCCCGCATCCTGGACCGCCACGGCCAGGTCTTTTATCATATGAGTGTTCGGTGTGAGTTTGGTCCATACAGGTATCGAAACAGAGGATTTTACTGCGGAAACTATTGTTCGGACAACAGCCGGATCGGTCCCGAGCTCCATCCCGTAACCGCTCGCATGAGGGCAGGAAAGGTTCAGCTCCACCGCGGCGGCGCCGTATTCTTCCATCTTTCCGGCCAGTTTTGAGAACTCCTCAGGCGATGCACCGTATATCGACCCTATGATCTTGCCGCCTTTCACCGCGATCCCCATCTCCTCTCCGAAAAGTTCTATCCCCGGATTCGGAAGGCCCATTGCGTTGATGTAACCGCATTTCAATTCAGTGAAGGTAGGATTCGGATGCCCCGGGTTCGGGTTGGAACCGATGGATTTCGTGACAACGGCACCGGCACCGGCCCTCAGCATCCTGACCATGGACTGTCCGGTCTCATCCATTATTCCCGATGCGACCATTCCCGGCTTCTCCAGCCTTAGTTTTCCTACAGAGGTCACCAGCATTTGTATCGTAGAAGGATACACATAACTGATTAAATAATGTTAAGTGAGAAAAAAACCAGACAAGGGAGGAACAAAATGCCCCAGCGTGCACACACGACGGTCTTTCATTGCACAAATGCCGACAAGAAAACCGGTGTTCTGTCGGGTCAAAACATAAAAATCTTAAATAAAGCTAAGTAATGAACTGCATCATGGAAATATCCGCTGCCAGAAATGATTTTCCCATTATCCGGAATAAAAAGGGCGTCTATTTGGACAGCGCATGCCAGTCGCTCAGGCCGGACCAGGTGATAAGTTCAATATTAGAATATTACCAAGACTTCCCGTCCTGCGGCGGACGGAGCGTGTACGGTATCTCCTCAAAGGTCTCCCTTCTTACCGACGAAGCCAGGATCAAAGCGGCGGAGTTCTTCGGCGCAGATGACCCAGACTGCTGCATTTTCACAAAGAACTGTACAGAAGGCATCAATACCGTCGCTATGGGGATGGGATTAAGGAAAGGTGATGTCGTTGTGACAACAGATACCGAGCACAACTCCAACCATGTCCCATGGACCGTTCTGTCTAAAGAAGCGGGTGTGAAAAGAAAGTTTTCTAGATCCAACGATAACGGGGAGTTCGACATCGAGAGCTTCAAGGGCACAATGGGAAAGGATGTCAGGCTGGTATCGGTCCATCATGCAAGCAATGTGACCGGATGCGTTGTACCGGTCAGAGAAGTCACGGAGATAGCGCACGACGCCGGCGCCGAGGTCCTCATCGACGGGTCCCAGGCGGCGCCGCGCATGAAGATCGACCTGAAGAAGATGGATGTTGATTATTATTCGCTGTCGATACACAAGATGCTCGGGCCTTCCGGCATGGGGATACTGTACGGGAAAAAGGAACGTCTGGAACATCTCAGGCCGCTGACCACCGGCGGAGGAACGGTCGGACTGGCGACGTATGACAGCGTGGACCTTGCGCCGATACCTGACAAGTTCGAAGCGGGGCTGCAGAACTATTCCGGGATAGCCGGGACAAAGGCTGCGCTAGATTACTTAACAGCTTTGGGAATGGATAAGATACTGGAACACGACAGAGAACTGATGAGGTCATTGTTCAAAAGGACCGACGGGATCAGGGGGCTGAATGTGGTAGGACCCAGCGACCCGGATAAGAGATGCGGGGTCTTCTCTTTTAACATCGACGGGCTGTCCCCGCACGACATCGCAATGATGCTGGACAAGATGGACGGCATAATGATAAGGTCCGGCATGCACTGTGCCCATCCTTTCTTTGTTTCAAGAGGGATCGAAGGCAGTGCCAGGGCTTCGGTCTATCTTTACAACAACGAAGAAGATATTGAGAGGTTTGCCGCCGCTTTGGAAAAAGTGGCGGAGACGTTCGGCGGCAGGTAAAGGGATCAGTCAAGCTCATCCTCCCGGATCGGCAGGTCGTCCTCCTCGACAGGCGGGACCGGTTTTATCAAAGTGATCACGTCCTTTTGGCCGATGACCACCCTTTCCATGCTCACCTGTACAAGCGACCGATAGGACCTTTCCTTAAAGTGCACAGTGAGACTGTGCCCCTCGATCTCAACAAAACTATCCGAGGAAGGGAGTATCTCCCACCCTCTGATCGTCATCGTGTCAGCTTCGGAGGCCCAGAACTCATCCAGAATGAATGAGAGCCGGTCTGCCGCATCCTCCATGGAACTGTCATATCTCTCGCCGTAGAAGGATTGGATAGGGACCATCACAGAGGCGAGGATCGCCACGCCGCATACGATGAGTATTACTCTGGACATGGTGAATTCAATCAAGTATGCTCACCTTTACGCCATATACTCCGCCCTCAACCGCGCACTCGACGGAGACCGTCCTGTTCCCCATGATGTAGACCGGATCTCCCAGGAATTTCACGGAAGGCCTCTGAAGATAGAATTTCTCAACGACCGTATCTCCGAGCAGTATGGATATGCAATATGAATCCGAGCCTTCTCCTCCAAGTATCAGACACGAACCGCCGGAAATGGAAACGCTGACCGTATCGGTGCTTCCCGCACCGGAATAAAATGTTCTTTTTACCGTGTTCCCGATCTTTTCGGCCTCGGCCTTAGCGGCCGAGGCGGCGGAATCCTTCTCCAGGCCGTCCACCATGCTGATGGCGACCGGTACGAAGACCGCCAATATCAAAAAGGTCACGGCCAACCACACGGGGAAGTCGACCATTCCCTTTTTGTTCAGTTTTATGATATCACCGCCACCCTTGCAGTGTTATTCTCTCCGTATTCGGACATCGACACGTTGACAGTGATGAAACCGATCCCCGCCCCTCTCAGGGTGATACAGAGGCCGTCGAACTTTGCATATCCTTTGTTGTCAGTGTTGAGATATGCGGTCCTTCCGTTCTTATCCGTGACACCAAGTCCGGAGAGCACCACTGTTGCGCCGCTCAATGGATTGCCGCTTTGGTCGGTGACATAGATCTCTACCATCCCGTCGCAGGTACTGCTGCCCTCAAGCACAATATCCCCCGAAATGACCTCCACAGACCCGATGCTCTTCGGAGGGTCGATGTTCCCCATCCATCCCACAAGGATGGCTGTTCCCATTGTTGCGATGATTATCACGATCATCAGCTGTAGAGGCAGCCCCTCGATGCTGCCTCTCTTATTTCTGTTCAATTTCTTTTTGAGATGTTCTACGTTTCTCATGTGTGATAAGACGAAAATATTTCTGTATAAAGCGTGAAATGTACAGTTAGCAGTTAGCTTTAACAGAGTTCAGACGATGTCAAAAGCAAGGATCGCCGACGCTATGCCGGGGGCGTCAAGCGGAATTCCGAAGTGCTCCCTCAGCATAATATCTGTCGTCGTGGCCGGGAACAGCAGGATCGCGTCCTTTGCGCCCTCTTTTTCTCCCACGATATGAGCCCTTATCGGAAGCATGACCATCACTATGTCGTTCATCGCTTTGTTCGGGTATATTACAAAATCCTCGCAAAGCCAAAACAGGTCGGGTTTGTCTTTGTAATCGTTCAACATGCACGCGGGTACATCATGCCCCACCCTGTTCCCGCACGTGTCTTCCATCACCATCACATGGTCGGTCGGCGTTTCGAAGGCGTAACTGCAGAAGATACACACCGCGCCCCTTCTTTTCCGGACCTCATCCAGCGCCCGATTGATCAAAGGCATGCCCATCGTGGATTCGATCACGCCGCACTCTTCTTTGATGACCTCTTTGTAGAACTCTCCCTCCAAAGGAAAGACTGCTTTCACAGACTTTTCGGAACCGACTTTGGCGATGATCTCTTTCAGGCCCATATCGGTTTGAATTGATTAGTTGTATTATTAATTATTGTAGTAATAAACACGACTCGGGTATCGAAGATATTGTAAAATTTGTTTTGTGAAAGACAGCGGCGAATGCCGCTGTCTTTCACAGAAAACGTTTAACCGCTGTCCGGTTCCGGTTCCGTGGTGTTTTCCTCTTCCTCTTCCTCTTCTTTGGGATCTTCGTCGAGCCAGAAGCTGGACATAGTAAAGGCCAAGGTGACAAGGAGCAATATGAACATCAGCGGCGTCCACACGTCCATTGGTACAACGGGCAGTTTCCAGTCTTCCGTCAGGAAGAACACGACCACCGATACGATACCGACGATCAGCGCAAGGACCCTGAAGATCAGGGCGGTCTTCGACTTTTCCCCCTTATCTCCCTCTTCATCTTCCTCTTCTTCCTCTTCTTCCTCTTCTTCTGTCTCGCTGCTCTCTTCGTCTTCGTCCTTGTTCTTTTCCTTCTTTATTCTGTTCCTTCCAGCAATGAGCGCGACAATTCCGGAGAATATCGCAATTATGGCGCAGACCAAGTTTAGCACCGCCCACTTGCCGCCTCCCGTTGAACCGCGTTCATCGCCGTCGATTCCGATATCGTCGCCGGCCCCGCCGGCGGGCTCGCTGACAACTCTGATGGTGTGGTTGCTTTCTACATAACGGAAAGTGTACTCTCCGGATGCCAATAAAGTGCTCGAGATCGCTACGTCGTCCACAAAGACCGCCGCTATCTGGTATCCGGGCCTGGCAGAGAACGTGAACGTCTTGTCATCTCCGGCGGATACTTTTACGATGCCGCTTGGAGTAATGGTAGAACCGCCGTCTGCCGATGCGGTGATGGTATAGTCGTTGTATCCGGGCGGTGTTAATACCGAAAAGAACCTTGCAAGGATCGTAGTGTCGCCCGATATCAGGATCTCGGTCGAATCGTCATCGATCTCCAGACTGCCGTTTATAACGAACTGTATGAATTCATAGTTGCCGTTCGGAGTTGCCGAGAGAGCTAGCGACCCTACAGTGTTGGGAACATAGAAGTACCCGTCTTTGGTCACCACAGTGCTCACGGGATTGCCTCCAAATATGTATGAGAAGGTGACCGTTCCGCTGCCGTTAGGCTCGATGTCAATGTACACTGTATAGTATTCGCCGGGATAATTGATGTCATGGTTGTTATATGCAGGCGCATTCTGTCCCACTTTGACAAAAGCGTCCAGCACAACCCCCGGACTGATGTTGTTGTAATCTGTCAGGTCGGGTACGCCGTTCTTATCGATATCGGCGCCTACGGCGATGTCTTTCGCGCGCAGCGTAGGCGCATGGTTGCCAGAGAATATCACACCGCTCCCGACCGTCAGGTTGGAGAACCTGGTCGTATAGATGCCGCCGCCCGAGCCTATTGTGCTGGTGGCGTCAGGGCCGTTTGCGGTGTTGCCGATGATCTTTCCGCCGGTGATGCTGAGAACGTTTTCGCTATAGATGCCGCCGCCGTAGTTAGCGGTGTTGTTTGATATCGTGCCATCGTTTATTGTGATCACGTGGGCGGCTGTACTGTTAGTGTGGATACCGCCGCCGTAGTTAGCGGTGTTGTACGAGATCGTGCCGCCGGACATGCTGAAGGTGACCGGAACAGATGAGGCGTTTGCCGCCCTGTTGCACACACCGCCGCCGTAAGTGGCGGAATTACCTGTAATGATGCCGTCCGACATATTGATGACGGAACCTTCCCCGTTGAACACGCCGCCTCCGCGAATAGAGGAATTGCCCGAGACAGTGCCGCCGGTCATGTTAATGGTACTGTTGGGATAACAATTGCTCACTCCGCCGCCGTTATTAGCAGCGGAATTGCCTGTGACAGTGCCGCCCGAAAGGTTGAAGATGGCCCCCTGCTAGTTGGAAACACCGCCTCCATAGCTTGGATTGGCTCCGGGGCTTAGGGCTTTGTTGCCTGAGATCTCACCGCCGGTCATGTTGAATACGGCGGGTTCCTTGGTTATTAGTTCAATACTGCTGTTGCTCACTCCGCCGCCGAGAAAAGCAGTGTTATTGATTATTTTACCGCCGGTCATGGTGAAGACGGCAGGTGCTGCGCCACTGCTGCCTTCGTTAACTACGCCGCCTCCGAAAGTGATGGCTGTGTTGCCTGAGATCTCACCGCCGTTCATGTAGAAATTGCGGTAGTTGAGTACGCCGGCCGCGTCCTTAGCGGAATTGCCTGAGATCTCACCGCCGTTCATGATGAACGTGCCGTAGCTGCACAAACCTGCCCCTATGATGGCATTATGGCCTGTGATCTCGCCGCCGTTCATGGTGAATGTGCCATGATTATGCACGCCGGCGCCTTCAGAAGGTACGGAATTGCCAGTGATAGTTCCCCTGTCCATGGTGAATGTGCCGTAGTTTTCCACACCGCCTCCGTAAAGTCTGGCGTTGTTGCCGGATATCTTGCCCGCTTCCATGACGAAAGTGGCGCTTTCATAGTTGAACACTCCGCCGCCGTACCCGCCGCCGGGGCCGCCGATGTTGCCGAGCGCATTATTGTCTTTAATATCGCCGCCTTTCATGGTGAATGTGCCGTTGTTGTACACTCCGCCGCCGTCTCTGGCAGAACATTTCTGTATCACGGCACCGAGTTCCATGATAAGGGTGCCGGCGGACTCCACCTCTATGCCGCCGCTGAAACCGGTTGAGTTGCCGCCTTCTAAAATGATGTCCATTAGGACAAGAGTCGTGCCCCCCTTCACTGTGAAGTGCCTCTCGGCCGATGCCATGGTGAGTTTGTGCGTATCGCCCGGCGAGGAGGTCAGAGTTATTGTCTTATTCACATCCAACGTATAGCCGGCAAAGTCCGGAATGTTATTGTTCACAGTAATGGTGAAAACCGAGCCCGTACTGTCCCCGTTGATAAGACCTATTATCTCTCCAAGATCATCACTTTCATAGTTGGTGTAGATTCCGCCGTTGAGGCTGTAATCAGAGTCGCTTTCTGCCGATGAATTATCGGATTGCAACGCGATAAAGTTCACGGAAACAGCCAGAGCGATGATTGCTACTAAACACACTGCTCCAAAGCTAATTGAGCGGTATTTGTTTTTGAACATTATTAGGCTCCCATTGTTTTTACATCTAATGAGCTGTATATTTATTTATATATTTTGAAAAAGATATATTTTTTTAGGCTGGGTAATAGGCGTTGCATGATGTATTTTTCGTGCAAAGTAGAAAAAAAAAGACAACTTTTTCTAATATTGTAAGTAAAAGAAAGCCGGCGTGAGCCGGAGAGGTTTAGGCTCAGATGTCCCTGAAACAGACCGCGTATTCCATTTTCTTGGCGCCGAAGTACTCTTTGACGTATTCAGCGGTCTTCTTTGGGGGGAACTCTCTGCATGAGAACACATCAATGAATGCTCTTTTGGTGTCTTCGGCAAAGTGCCCGGATATCTGAGAGGTTTCGATGAGCTGTACCAGGGAGAATCCCTGCACCTTCGGTTCGTCTCCGAAGAAAACCACCATCGGCTCGCCGTATCTTTTCATGTTGATGTAATCGGCAAGATCAATGGCGAACTTCGTGATGTGCTCCTTGGATGAGATCTTCTTAAGATCGCACTCTCCGAGGTCTACGCATACGGCAAGACCCCATCGTTTCTCATCGTTGTATTTTTTCATTATTTCCTCATCTGACATGAGGCTGCCTGCGAAAGGACTCATTACGTACATCGAATTCCCACCTCGATACTCCTAAAAAGCCCACTCTCTTCACAGTATTTTAAGTATTCCCCACCATGGTGTGAAAACAGCCATAAATACGATTTTCGAAGACTTTTTCCCAGACCTCGTTTTTTGTTTCACAAGTTTATTTTATATTGAAACAATTTATCTGACTGATGCATATGGGAACGCCAAAAGTATATTACACGGATATGCACACTGAGCTGGAGGACAGCCTTCTGGAAAAGTTTGGGAGGCTTATCGCCGCCGCCGGTATGGAAAGTATCGACATGGAACGGAAGTTCGTTGCCATAAAGACACATTTTGGCGAACTGGGGAACTTGGCCTTCCTGAGGCCCAATTATTCAAAGGTCATTGCCGATAAGGTCTCCAAGAAAAAAGGCACCCCTTTCCTGACAGACTGCAGCACGCTGTATGCGGGGAAGAGGAAGAACGCCGTTGAGCACCTGTATACGGCTGGCTTGAACGGTTTCAATCCTATGTCAACAGGCTGCCAGATAATGATAGGGGACGGGTTGAAAGGCACCGACGATGTAGAACTGCCGATCGACGGAGATTACGTCAAGACCGCAAAGATAGGACGCGTGATATGCGATACGGATGTCCTCATAACGTTGAATCACTTTAAATGCCATGAACTTACGGGGTTCGGCGGTGCGATAAAGAACATAGGGATGGGCTGCGCCTCTAAAAGGGGGAAGATGGAACTGCACACATCCGGAAAACCGCATGTCGATAAGGAAAAATGCAGAGAGTGCAGAAAGTGCCTCGAAGTGTGCGCCCATTCGGCAATCACCATCTCGGAAAAGGCATCCATAGACCACAGCCTCTGTGCGGGATGCGGAAGGTGCATCGGCATGTGTCAGTTCAATGCGATAAAAGCGGAAATGGATGAGGCGATGGATGTAATATGCTGCAAGATCGTCGAATATGCCGCAGCCGTGCTGGCCGGCAAACCGAATTTCCATGTTTCGGTGATCGCCGATGTATCTCCGTTCTGCGATTGCCACAAAGAGAATGATATCCCGATAATACCGAACGTAGGGATGCTTGCATCCTTTGACCCGGTCGCACTCGATAAGGCCTGCGTTGACCTTGCGCAGGAACAGCCGATGATCGCCGGAAGCAGGTTGTACATTAACTCTAACGGAATAAAACCGGAGGATATCTTCAGCTGCACACACCCGACCACAAAATGGCAGGTGACATTCGAACATGCGGAGAAGATGGGGCTGGGCTCATCAAAATATGAACTAGAAAAGATAGACTGAAAGAAATAAGGTCGCGAAAGGGGGGCACCAGCGATGAAAAAAGGAACCTATTATTACACAGGCTCAGCCGGCAGCGGCGAAGGATCGGGACCACCAGAGGTGTCCAAGGACCTAAAAAAGGCTCTGTACAGATACCGTTGGGCAATATTCATCATTCTGATGTCGGCATACTTCTTCGTCTACTTCCACAGGATGACCGTCGGCATCGTAGGCAAGGACATCATCGATGAGGTCGGAGGGTCGATAGGGTTCCTGAGCTCCATTTATTTCTGGACGTACACCGCGATGCAGATACCGAGCGGTCTGCTCTCGGACCACCTCGGCCCGAGGAAGGCCACGGCCATCTTTCTCTCGATAGCGGCAATAGGGTCTTTCATAACGTTCTTCGGGACGGATTTTACGGTCATGGTCTTCGGGAAGATACTGATCGCTGCCGGAATGGCTGTCGTCTACATCCCGCTGATGAAGATAATCTCCGTGTGGTACAAGAAGGCCGACTTCCCGCAGCTCACCGGTATCGTCATCGCTGTAGGGAACGTCGGTGCGATAGCGGCATCGGCGCCTCTCGCGATGATGGCGGACGTTTTGGGATGGAGAGGCGTGTTCCTGCTGCTTGGTGTAGGGACGCTTGTCCTGGCTATGCTGTGCCTGATGTTCGTGGCGGACCATCCGCACAAAAAAGGATATCCGGCGTTAGAGGAGATCGAGAATGCGGAGAAGGGGACGCCGATAACCGACGTGACCGACTCAAAGCTTCCGATGCTCAAAGGGCTGGTGTTGGTAGCCTCCGGAGGAAGGAAATTCTGGGCGATGGCGATCGCATACTTCCTTGTGTACGGATCGATAATGGTATTTCAGGGTACTTGGGCCAACACATATTTCAGTGAGATATACGGCTTTGGCGCATCCGCGGCATGGCTGATCACCGTGCTCGGCGCAGGTAAGATCCTAAGCTCCGCTTTGATAGGCGTGATGAACGGCAGAGGGATCGTCAAATCGAAACGCACCGCCATGCTCTGGGGATCTTTCATGTTCGCAGCCACATGGGGCATACTGTGGCTGTTCGCGGGCAACATGGGCTACTACTGGTTCTGGATGGTGATGTGCTTCATTTTCGGGTTCTCGGCCGGGTTCATGACATTGTCCTATACCCAGGTAAAAGAGTGGTATCCTACGGCAATATCGGGCACATCTGTTTCCGCAATGAACCTCTTTCTCTTCTTGGGGGCGTCAGTGTTCACAACGATCTCGAGCCCGATAATAGGGACATCGTACACTCTTGAAAATTTTTCACTGGTGTGGGCGATGATGTTCGCCGCGGCTTTGCTTGCGTTTCTGATGGTGTTTTTATCAATAGAGAAGAAAGAAGGCGACCCATTTGTGGGTGCGGAAAAAATAGTTTAATATAATCCAGATGGCTAAGGGTTTACTGATGGAAGTTTCGGAGGATTTGATCTCCAAAGCTGAAGCAGGCGATGCCAATTCCTGTTTCAGGTTGGGGCAGAAGTATGCCATCGGTGACGGCACGGATGTGGACGAAGAAGAGGCCATCAAATGGTATATGAAGGCAGCCACTCTCGGTCATATCGATTCGGAGTTCATAGTAGGAAAGTGCTACGCCGAAGGAATAGCAGTGCCTAAGGATGTTGACGAGGCCATCATGTGGTTCTCCAAGGCCGCTCTGAAAGGATATCAGGAAGCGGTGAATGAGCTGAATCTGATATTCGAGGAGACAGACATCCCCCGCGACAAAAAGTTATTTGAGTATCATTCTAAAAAGGCCGCGGAAGGATCCCCCAGTTCGATGTACATGCTGGGAATGCTGTACGACCTGGGCATCGGCACCGATGCGAACTCGGCAAAAGCGTTCGAGTTATTCTCTGCATCAGCGGAAAAGGGGAACATCGACGGAGAATGCTCTACTGCCTTATGCGTCCTCAGAGGGACGGGGACCGCCAGGGACCGCAGCAAAGGGGCATCCATGCTGAAGGACTGCGCGGAAAAAGGATCGGACAAAGCAAGATGCGAGCTCGCCAAGTGCTACGAGCACGGGATCGGCGTGCCGCTGGACCCGAAGGCCGCCTTTGAGATATTTTCAAAGATGGCGGACCGCGGCTCTCCGATAGGCCAGTACCATCTCGGAAGATGCTACATGGACGCCGTGGCGGTGGAAGCGGACCCGACATTCTCGCACAGCTGGTATACGGTATCCGCAAAATCGGGCTGCCTGGACGCCGAGTTCGGGCTGGCAAGGTGCCTGATGGGCGGCATCGGCACAGACAGGAACAAAGATGAAGGCATCGCGAGGCTGACGGAGTCGGCCGAAAGGGGTCAGACGGATGCCATGATAATGCTTGGTCACCTTTATGCCAAAGGAAGCCAGGTCAAAAAGAATACCTCAGCCTCCGCGGAATGGTTCAAAAAGGCCGCGGACATGGGCGACCATTATGCCGAATACATGACGGGCATGAACTACCTCGAAGGGAACGGTCTCAGGAAGAATGAGAAGAAAGCGGCGTACTACTTCGAAAGGTCCGCGAATCACGGCAACACGGTGGCATGCCACATGATCGGCAACATGTATATGTCCGGGAAAGGAATGGAAAAGGACGAGGTCAAAGGTTTCGAATGGTGCTCCAGGTCCGCAGAGGACGGATATCTGAAATCACAGTTCATTTTGGCGGAGAGCTACGCCAGAGGAAAAGGTGTAAAAAAGGACATGATAAAGGCGCTGGAGATGCACACCTTCCTCGGTGAGAAAGGATACGGCAAATCTCAGCTTTTCGTTGGTACATGCTACCTTGAAGGCAAGGTCGTAAAGGGCAACGAGAAGAAGGCCTTTGAGTGGTTCACGAAAGGCGCGGAGAACTCCAACCCCATCTGCCAATATTACCTCGGATACTGCTTCGCGAACGGGATAGGCGTGAAACCGGATGAGAAGAAAGCGCTCATTTGGTACACCAAGGCAGCAGAACAAGGCCACACGCTCTCAAAGAAACTTGTGGAAGAATGCACCGGCGAAGCGGTGGTCGTCAAAGGCGAAGCATCACCCTTTGAATCCTATATGTTCTCGGCGGAGAACGGCGATCCCGAAGCGATGTTCATCATTGCAAGATATTTTGAGGACGGCATAGGCATCGAAAAGGATCTGAACGAAGCAAAGAAGTGGTATAACAAATCCGCTTCTCTGGGGCACTTCGGGGCAAAGAAGGCCTTGCTCAGATTAAGAAGCAAAAAGGTTTCCTGAACAGGATATAAAAAGAAGAGCTTTTTCAGAGCAGTTCCAGATACACAATAACAGCCAATGCCAGTGTTATCAGGAGTACTATCGAGGGGAAAGCATTCATTCTTCTTGCCCCGGGTGTTCTTTTGACAAGGTTCGTCATAGCGACCGTTATGTGCACCGACGTTAAATATTTTCATGTGCAAAAAGGCCTGTATGCACAGGGGCGGCATCGGCCGCAGCATCCATCGGAGACAACTGTCCAAGGCCTCCGGCGGGAAAGAGGTTCTTGGAGCGTTTAGACACAAAACAGATATGTCTGACAGATGAATATCTGAACATATACGATAAAACATTGAAGACGCATGAGAAATGCGGAATTAGTATCTGAGGAAAGAACATGACAGAATATTGCATCGCGCTTGACATCGGCACCAGCGGGCTGAGGGCACAGTTGTTGGATAAAGAAAATGGTAAGACGGTAGCGACGTCGATCACGGCGCGCCACCCGATCCCCGGAATGAATGTGATGGACCACGTGAATTACGCTATGACCTCTGGCAGGGACGTCGCAACGGGGTTGCTGATAACTGCCATCAATTCTCTTTTCTCGTCATTCGAAACGGACCTTTCAAAAGTAAAGACCGTTGCCGTATGCGGGAACCCGTTCCAGCTGTCGCTTTTCCAGAACATAGAGATCAGAGACCTCGCATATGCGGGAAAGAACATGCTGAAAACGCTGGGCGTGGTCTCCCCACCGAGAGACGGAGATATCGTAAAGGCATCGGACCTTGGGCTGAAAGGGATGCCGGATGCAATGGTGATCATACCCCCCGCCGTCACGCATGAGATAGGAGCGGACGCGATCGCAATGCTTCTGATAACCGATGTCCTTGACTCGAAGGAACCCTGCATCGTTGTGGACTACGGCACGAACGCAGAGATGGCCCTGGTCTTGAACGGGAACGTTTACACCGGTTCCGCCGCAGCGGGCCCCGCACTCGAAGGCCAGCAGATAGAGAAGGGCATGCTGGCATCACCCGGGGCGATAGCTGATGTGGATGCCGGGGAGGAAGGATGGAAATGCACGGTCCTTGACGGTTCGATGAAGGACAGCCCCGGAGATACGGTCGATCCCCTGACGGGGGAGGTCAAAACAAAGGGGCCGATGCACGGAAAAGCAAAAGGCATAACCGGAACAGGGGTGGTAGCTTCAATATTCTGCGGCATTGAGTCGGGGATCGTTACTCAGCCGATGATAAACAGCCCCGACGAACTGCTGCATCTCCAGGACGGCATAAACATTTCTTCAAGAGACATTGACGAGGCCGGCAAAGCGATAGGAGCGCTCCGCGCAGGTTTCCTGACGCTGCTCATCGAAGCCGGAATATGGACAGACGATGTCAAATTGGCATACATGTCCGGAGCTTCGGGGCTGTATGTCGATGCAAAGAAAGCGCTCGGAATAGGCATGGTGGTGCCCGGAGCAGAAAGGATAATTCAATTCGGCAACACATCGATAGAACTTGCGAGAAGACTTGCAAAGGGCGAGGTAAGCAACGACAGCCTGCGTGAGTTCGCAAAGCGCCTGAGAGCGACCCACTGTATGTTCGCAACGGCGAAGGCGTTCAAGGACATCTATTCCATTGAGTATTCGTTATGGTCTCAGGGCATGCCCGCATCCGAGTACAACAATATGATGGACGTCTACGGTCTCCCGCACATACCGGACCCGATACCCAACCCGGAAGTGGTCAGGAAGTCTATGACGGACCTTCCGGATACTGACAGCGTTAGGATCAAGATACTGGAGAACGCCGGCACGGTGCTGACGGGAGTGATCGATGGCTGCACCGAATGCGGAAGCTGCGTCGAAGAATGCCCGGAGGATGCTATCACAATAGTCAGAGTAGAGGAAAAGGTATTCGGAAAGATACAATCCGACCGTTGCGCCGGGACCGCATGCAGAAGATGCCAGAGGATATGCCCGGACAGCGTGCTGAAGATATCGCCCTTTGTGATGACCGGTCAGCTGTCCTGAGCGCTTCCGTCGGTCTCAGGGTGGGAGGTCAATTCCACCCCGATGATGCCGGCGATGATGATCGCCGCGAATATCATCCGGGTGAACAGCAGCGATTCATCGAAGAGGATGATACCCATCACGAGGCTTCCGATCCCTCCGATACCGACCCATACGGCATAACCGCTGCCGACCGGCACACCTTTTTTCAGCCCGCAGCTGAGCAGAAAAATGCTTATGAAAAGGAAGGCAAGCGTTGCAGCGGTCCAAAAAATTTCTGTAAAACCATCCGACAGCTTCATGCATACGGCCCAGGCGGTCTCGAACAGACCGCCCGCAAACACCCACGACCACGGCTTCATTTCATACACCCCCCAACCCGAGACCCACCGCTCCGACTATGATAAGAAATATGAAGAACAGGCGTTTTCTTTCCACTGATTCTTTATACAAAAAGATCCCCAGGACGGTCGCGCCGATCGCGCCGATTCCTGTCCACACGGCGTAAGCGGTTCCGACAGGTATCTCTTTCATTGCCAAAGAGAGGAAGAATGGGCTTAAGACGACGAAAAAAATGGTAATAACGGTCCACTTTTTGTCTTTAAAGTTGTTCGATCTCTTCAGGGCAAGGACCCACACCGGTTCCAGAAGGCCTCCTGTGATAAGCCATATGTATGCCATCAGAGTGAACACATCATTATCTCCGTCAGTGTGGATGACGTTATTCTTAATATCTAATACGGTAACTTGTATGTTTCATTATTACTAAAAGAGTCAAAAGTTGCCAAGTTAGGATGCCTCGGCCGAAATGAGAACAGGCCTAATTACGATGCGTTCGGATCAATGACCATGATATCCCCAAAGCAGCACGGAGGGAGGTCTCAGGGATTCTTACAGAACAATTGCCCGAAAGACGCCGCAGCCGCAGCGGGTACAAGCCCGTACGCCGCGTCTGCCCGCAGAGGTTAACGGGACATAGGAGGCCGCCCCGCAGGGCCGTTAAAACATGTTGCGGAGGCGTTCAAACGGCGGCCGCAGGCTTGCCGGCCCTCCTCGGCGAAACGGTCGAGGCGCATGGGAAAAAAGACGAAAAAAATCGGTACAAGAACACATCCTCAGGGGGCTGTAAACCCCCGATCGTCCGGCTGAACAAAGCGGAAAAAACAGCTTTTTTCAGGGGGATAGAAGGGAATATATATACTCTAAGCGTCAGCTATGCAAAAAGGATATTTTTAAATATTCATTTCAGACAATTGCATTGATGCTCTAGATAACTTAATATACCAAATAGGTAGATTGGTACTCGACAAGGTCGGGAAATGGACCTACCATAACATTCAGCGAGAGCATTTGAGGGGAAAATAACACTCTTATAATGCGGGAGGGATGTATTGTCTCTTCTGCACATGACCGATGCTTTTCTTCGACAGTGTTTCTATTGAATCCCCGACTGTCTACGCCCGCAATTTGCGTGTTGAGGCAGGCATTTTTGTACGGGTAAGGAGGAAGTGGTGATCAAATGAGCGATCAGAAAAAAATACTAGAAGACCTCAAAACAGCTGTAGAGACGTGGAATCAGAAACTTGCTGAGAGTGCCACTAAAGCAGCCATTGAGGCCAAGATCGATCCGAAAGCAATTGTTCAGGACGGTCTTGGAAAAGGAATGGAAACAATAGGTGAGAGGTTTGACAGAGCCGAGATCTATCTCCCGCAAGTGGTTGCGGCTTCAAAAACGATGGAGGTGGGACTCGGGCTGCTCGCGCCGCTCATGCAGGCAGGCAACAATGTGATGAAAGGCACAATAATAATGGGCACTGTCGAAGGCGACATCCACGAAATCGGAAAGAACGTGTGCTGCGCTATGCTCCGCGGAGCAGGTTACAAGGTCTATGACCTGGGACCGGACGTATCGCCCGAGGCATTTATGGAGGCCGGTGCAAAATACGACGCACAGGTGCTCGGGGGGTCGGCTCTTATGACAACGACCATGCAGGTGCAGGGTGCGATCGTCAAGGCCGTAAAGGATGAAGAAGCAGCGTTCAAGGTCATTGTCGGCGGTGCTCCCGTCACGCAGAAATGGTGTGACGAGATCAAAGCGGACGGATACTCCGAGAACGGTGCTGAGATCGTTGAGCTTGTTAACAAGCTGATGGTAAAAATCAAAGGGTGATAAAAATGGCAACAG
>Ga0123354_10001328_pt1 | contig 29560 bp, 22 predicted proteins | sample TergutLab28metaG_2_FD_97872 | JGI IMG/M metagenome (GOLD analysis project Ga0123354, IMG submission 97872) | Labiotermes labralis P4 segment gut microbial communities from Petit-Saut dam, French Guiana - Lab288 P4 | ecosystem: Host-associated > Arthropoda: Insects > Digestive system > Gut ... | reverse complement strand
CATTCAAGGCGGTTACAGCGTCGGGGTTCCACCTCTTCCCATCCCGAACAGAGAAGTTAAGCCCGATGGCGCCGATGGTACTGCATCCGTGGGAGAGTAGGTAGCCGCCAAATCATTAAAAACAGGGTATGGTCGTAACAACGATTATGCCTTGTTTTGTTTTTTAAAACCTTCACCGACGTCTGATTGTTACGGGAGGATAAAAAGCATCTTCGATGTGGTCGATTTCAAAATTCGGACGATTTCCAATAATAGAAATAATATCGAATCGCGCAGGTAAATCAATATCAAAATACTTGATATAAAAATCGGTAGCGGAGATAATATGCTTAATTTTTTGGTTGGTAATTGCATCTTCAGGATTCGTAATACTTCCGAATGAGCGGGTTTTTACTTCAATAATCACTAATTCATCGGCAGTACGCGCTACAATATCCAATTCGTAACTGCCCCAACGCCAATTTGTATGTAAAATACGGTATCCTTTTTCTTCCAAATAGGCGACAGCTGCCGCTTCACCTTCTTTTCCCAATACATTATGCTCGGCCATGATTAACTGTTTTTGGTAAAGGTATGAATTTTTGAAAATTAAAATACAATATTTATTATTTTATTCTGAACAACGATTACCTTTTTCGGTATTTTCCCTTCCATCCATTTCTTTGAATTTTCGTTTGCAAGAGCAACTTGTTCAACTTCCTGTGAAGAGACGCCGGCTGCAAAATCAAGTGTAAATCGGGCTTTACCGTTAAAAGATACCGTATATTTCACCGAGCTTTCTTTTAAATAGTCTTCATTATAATCAGGGAAACGGGCGTCGAAGACAGTTATTTGATTACCCAAACGATGCCATAATTCTTCTGAAATATAAGGAGCAAAAGGAGCTAACACAACAATTAAATCACTTAATATGATTCGTTTATTGCATTTCAATGCCGTCAATTCATTCACGCAAATCATAAAAGCAGAGACTGAGGTATTGAAGGAAAAGTTTTCGATGTCCCAGCCTATTTTTTTGATTAGCTTGTGAATCGATTTCAATTCATCGTCAGCAGGTTGTTCATCTGTAACCGTAAATACATCGCCTTGAAAGAACAAGTGCCACAATTTGCGCAAGAAACGCGAAACCCCATCGATGCCTTTGGTATCCCAAGGCTTGGATTGTTCCAGGGGACCTAAGAACATTTCGTACAAACGTAAAGTGTCGGCGCCGTATTTTTCCACCACATCGTCGGGATTAACGACATTATACATCGACTTGGACATTTTTTCAACCGCCCATCCACAGATATATTTTCCGTTTTCAAGAATAAATTCGGCATTCCCATATTCCGGGTTCCAATTCCTAAATGCTTCAATATTCAGTATATCGTTGGAAACGATGTTCACGTCCGCATGGATGGACGTTACATCGTATTGGTCTTTCAATCCGTGCGAAACAAAAGTATTGGTATTTTTTATCCGATATACAAAATTACTTCGCCCCTGAATCATCCCCTGATTTATCAGTTTTTTGAAGGGTTCATCATCCCTGACAACTCCTGAATCAAAAAGGAATTTATTCCAGAAGCGGCTGTAAATCAAATGTCCCGTAGCATGTTCCGTCCCGCCGATATACAAATCGACATTCCGCCAATAGTCGTTAGCTTCTTTAGAAACCAGCGCTTCGCTGTTATGCGGGTCTTCGTAACGCAGGTAATAAGCCGAGGAACCGGCGAAGCCGGGCATCGTGTTGAGTTCAAGGGGGTATTTATTATTTTCCTCATACACCCAATCTTTTGCTCTTCCCAGAGGCGGTTCTCCCGTTTCTGTCGGCAAAAATTTATCCACTTCGGGCAATTCAACCGGCAAATCTTTTTCATCAACAAGATAAGGCATGTCTTCTTTGTAGTAAATAGGGAAAGGTTCTCCCCAATACCGCTGCCGACTGAAAATTGCATCGCGCAAGCGGAAATTTACTTTTACTCTTCCCAATCCGTTTTCTGCAATATATTCTTTTGCTTTCGTAATTGCCTCCTTGATGGTTAAGCCGTTCAAAAAGCCGGAGTTCATCATGATTCCTTCTTTAGCGTCGAAACTTTCCGCGCTTATATCAGCGCCTTCAATCAGAGGAATAATCGGCAGATTGAAATGCTTGGCGAAAGCGTAGTCGCGACTGTCGTGTCCGGGAACGGCCATGATAGCGCCGGTTCCGTAGCCGGCTAATACGTAATCGGCAATCCAGATGGGAATTGTTTCACCGCTCACAGGATTGATGGCATACGAGCCGGAGAAAACTCCGGTTATTTTGCGGTCGGCAATGCGTTCGCGTTCAGTTCTGTTTTTGGTTAAGTGGATGTATTCACTGACGGCGGCTTCTTGTTCCGGAGAAGTAAATTGCTGCACCAATTCGCTTTCGGGAGCTAATACCATGAAGGTGACGCCGAAGATGGTGTCGGGACGAGTGGTAAAGACGGTAAAATCACCTTCCTTTTGCGAGAGGTTAAACTTTATTTCTGCTCCCTCGCTTCTTCCAATCCAGTTGCGTTGCGTTTCTTTCAGCGATTCCGTCCAGTCGATTGTGTCCAAGCCGTTGAGCAGCCGTTGGGCATAAGCCGAAACACGCAAACTCCATTGTTTCATTTTGCGTTGTTCCACCGGATGTCCGCCGCGAATGGAAATGCCTTCGCTCACTTCATCGTTGGCTAAAACGGTTCCGAGAGCCGGACACCAGTTCACCATCGTATCGGCAAGATATGCAATCCGGTAATTCATCAGCATTTCCTGTTGTTCCTTTTCCGACATGGTTTTCCAATTATCAGCGGAAAAAGACAATTCTTCGGTGCAAGCGATATTCAAGTCTTTCGTTCCTTGCAATTCAAACACTTCAATCAATTCGGAGATGGGACGCGCCTGTTGTTCGTCATAGCAATAATATGAATTAAACATTTGGATAAATGCCCATTGCGTCCACTTGTAATATTCAGGATTGCAAGTTCGTATTTCTCGCGACCAGTCGAAACTGAAACCGATTTTGTCCAATTGTTCGCGATACCGCCGGATATTTTGCTCGGTCGTAATTGCCGGATGCTGTCCGGTTTGAATAGCGTATTGTTCGGCAGGAAGCCCGTAGGCATCATATCCCATCGGATGTAAAACATTGAATCCTTTCAGGCGTTTGTAGCGCGAATAAATATCGGATGCGATGTAGCCCAGCGGATGTCCGACATGCAAACCCGCTCCCGAAGGATAAGGAAACATGTCCAGCACGTAGAACTTAGGTTTAGTCGCATCTTCCGTTACTTGGTAGGTTTTATTATCTTCCCAGAATTTTTGCCACTTTTTCTCGATTTCGCTAAAATTGTACTCCATAATTTATTTAGTTCTGTTATTGTTAAAACGAATTTGGGGTACAAAGGTATATTAAATAATTAAATTATTCAATGATTTGTTGTTCCCAAATTTATCGTATCTTTGTCATGTATATGATAAAAGTGAATCTATGAGGAAAGTAATTGGTATTGGAGAAACTCTTTTGGATATTATCTTTCGGAATAATCAACCGGAAAAAGCTATTCCGGGAGGTTCGACTTTTAATTGTATGATTTCATTGGGCAGGTGCAATGTACCGGCTTTATTTATAAGTGAATTGTCTAACGATAGGGTTGGGCGTTTGCTTCAAAATTTTATGCAAGAGAATAATCTTTCTACTAAATACATAGATTTTTATGATGAAGGTAATTCAGGTGTTTCACTTGCTTTTTTGGATGAAAACGGGCAAGCGGAGTACCAATTCTTCAGGAAATTTCCTAAACAACGCCTTCAAATAGCCTTTCCGGAAATCAATCGGGATGATATATTTATTATGAGTTCGTATTTTGCCGTAAACCCCGAATTACGAGATAAAGTCTATGCGCTTATTCGATATGCCGAGCAACAAAAAGCCATTGTTTATTATGATATTAACTTTCGGAAAGCCCACGCGTCGGAACGAGATTTGCTGTTGCCTTTCTTTTTGGAAAATCTTGCTCATGCTTCCTTGGTGCGCTGTTCGAATGAAGACTTGGAAAACTTTTTTCCCGACAAAACCGTGGAAACTATTTACAGGGAATATATTGGGCCCAAATGCGGAATATTCATAGTTACGCATGGAAGCGGAGCGATTCAATTGAAAACGCGGACTTTTGAAAAAAACTATCCGGTAGATGCAATAGTGCCTGTTACTACAATTGGTGCCGGCGATAATTTCAATGCGGGCATCATTTACCGACTCATGAAAGCCGGGATTTTATCCGACGATTTGAACGGTTTATGCGAAAAAGAATGGGATAAGCTGATTGCCGAGGGACAGGCGTTTGCTAAAGCAGCCTGTTTATCATCGGAGAATTTTGTTTCAAAGAATTTTGCCGGGGAAAAGTAATTCACTGCTGAAAATCAAGGAAAAGATAATTTGAAAGGTGACAAGGCATCCGAAAACAAACATCCCTTAAATTTATTCTTTACGAGCTGCAATAAACGACATAAACTCGTAAAGAATAACTCTAAGGGATGTAAGTTAAGTAGAAATTATTTTTGCGTATCAGGCGTTGCTGCAGCAGCCAATTTTTGAACTAAATCTTGATATTTCTGCGTTTGTTCCGGTGTAAAATTAGCAACGGCATTTTGAACTACAGTAGCAATAGAATCTAAATTTTGCTTCACTTGAGCGAGTTCATCTGCGGAAGTAGTATCTCCACTTGCAACTTTTCCCTGAAGGTCAATTACTTTGTTAACTAAAGTTTCATAATTAGTCAAAACATCGTCATTACCGGGATTGGTAGCAGGCGTCACTTGCTCTTGCTTCGTAGCATCGTCGCTTGCATTGGCATTTTCAGCTTTTTTCCCGCTGCAGGCTGCAAGAGAAAGCCCCAGTGTAAAAACAGTCACAATCAATAAATACTTTTTCATTTTAATAACTTTTTAAAGATGTTGATAATAAAATAATAAAATTCGGCTGCAAAATTACTAAAAAAAATTCACAACAAACAAAAATATTTAAAAATTTTATTGTTACAACAAAAATCGAACCTCGCGCAATGTATTATTCGAAAAAATAACCTATCTGTTTTTATGAACGAAACGAATATTATTGAAGAAAAAAATGGAAATAAAAAAATGTCATGGGAAGAAGACAGGGGAATGGTTGATCGAAGAAACCCTATTAAAAAAGAAATATTACCTTTGCAGAGAAGATTGATATTGTATGTGAATTATAAACTTTAAAAACAAACAGTAATGAAAACAAATGTATGGATTATGATGCTGCTCTTCATTGTGAGCGGTTTATCGATGAAACTTGTCGCACAGGACAATTTGAGTGCCATGGTGAAAAAATGCGAAACGATTCCGTCAGTAAATATGAACGTTGTACGCGAAAAAGATCCGGAGACAAACAAATTAGTGATCAAAGTAATTTCTATCACCATTAATGATAACCAGGCATTAGTCGATGAATTTTTAGCCGCATTCAAAAAAGATGAAGATAAAGTAAACCAAATGGTTGAAAATAAACTGGAAGGAGAAATTTCTTTACTCTATGAGTTTGAAAAGGTTTCTTTTTCTATTTCGTATGGAAAGACAGAAGGTTATGCTTCTGTAAATGTATTATATTAAAATGGCATAGGAGATGTATCCAAACTCAAAATAAGTATCCCTGCTGTTCTATCGGGTTTCGTCCCAAATGTTGATAAGCCAAAGCGGTTGCTTCGCGTCCGCGCGGAGTCCGCTTTATAAATCCTTCTTTAATAAGAAAAGGCTCATATACTTCTTCGATGGTTCCCGGGTCTTCGCCCAGCGCAGTAGAGATAGTTGTCAGTCCCACAGGACCGCCTTCAAATTTGTCGATGATGGTCAAAAGAATTTTATTGTCGATTTCGTCCAAGCCGTATTTGTCGATATTGAGCGCTTCCAAAGCGAAGCAAGCAATTTCCTTGTCGATGGAGCCGTTGCCCTTGACTTGGGCGAAGTCGCGCACTCTTCGCAAAAGAGCGTTACAAATACGCGGTGTTCCCCTGCTTCGTGAGGCGATCTCCTCGGCGGCATCGTCGCTGCAAGGAATATTCAAAATTCCTGCAGAACGTTTAACGATGAACGTCAATGTTCCGGCATCGTAGTATTCCAGATGCAGATTGATTCCGAAGCGTGCGCGGAGAGGTGAAGTCAATAAACCGCTTCGTGTGGTCGCCCCAACCAAAGTGAAAGGTTCCAGCACAATCTGAATCGAACGGGCGCCGGGACCTTTGTCGATCATAATATCAATTCGATAATCCTCCATCGCCGAGTACAAATATTCTTCCACAACAGGACTTAAACGATGAATTTCGTCGATGAACAGAACCTCGTTCCGTTGCAGCGAAGTCAGCACGCCTGCCAGATCGCCCGGTTTATCCAATACCGGGCCGGAAGTGGTTTTGAAACCGACATTTAATTCGTTGGCTATAATATTTGAAAGCGTTGTTTTTCCCAATCCCGGAGGACCATGCAAAAGGACATGGTCGAGCGCTTCTCCGCGTCTGCGGGCAGCTGTGACGAATACTTTCAGGTTTTCAACGATTTTTTCTTGTCCGCTGAAACTCTTGAACGATAAAGGTCGGAGCGCGTTTTCATATTCCTTTTCTTTATCGGTGATTGTTGTTGAATGTATGTTGTAGTTGTCCATAAAATTTCGTTACCGATCATTTGCATTTCAGGTCTTTTCGCCGTAAGCCAAATCGCCTGCATCGCCCAATCCGGGAACAATGTAGGCTTTGTCGTTTAATTCCGGATCAATGGCACCCGCCCAGAGGATTGTTTTTTCTTCGGGAAATATTCGGCTTGCCGTTTCAATTCCATACCGGCTGGCAATCACGCAAGCGACATGAATTCGTGTTGGTATTCCTCTTTTCAGCAAAGTTTTATATGCCAAGTCCAACGAACTTCCCGTTGCCAACATCGGATCGATGATAATCAAGGTTTTTCCGGCAATCGAAGGAGAAGACAAATAACCCAATTCAATCGTGAAAGCGCTATGGTCTTCGTTGTATTTCCTTGAAGCAGAAATAAACGCATTTTCAGCGGCATCGAAATAGGAAAGGAAGCCTTGATGAAAAGGCAATCCTGCTCTCAAAACCGATGCGATCACAATCGATTCGTCGGGAACCGATACGGGTTGAATACCCAAAGGCGTTTTTATTTCAACTGTATGATATTTCAATGTTTTGCTTATTTCATAAGCGGTGATTTCACCGAGTCGTTCAATGTTTCTGCGAAAACGCATCCGGTCGCAATGAATGTTGACATCCCGCATTTCAGCCATGAATTGGTTGAGGAGGCTGTCGTTTAATCCTAAATTGTGTATAATCATTTTGTAGCAGGTAGTTAAAAAGTCGAATATATATTTTTTCTCTTGACTGTTTATACGAATGCAAAGGTATTCTTTTCCTGTGAAACGGCATAACGAAACGACTCGATAAATACATTTATCCATGGATTATTCTTACTATTGCCCGATAAATTGGAATTATGCCAGAGGATTATAAATTCGCCTCCCGATTGCATGCATTCATCAAGCAGGCGTTTTATTTTTTCAAGGGCTTCTTCCGGGCTTAATCCTAAATGGGTAATTAAACAAGCGTCCATTACGATGGTCGGGTGAAGCATCAGTTCGCCGATTGTATCTTTTTCAACATCATAGAAATGATGAGGTACAGCCGTTCCCGAACGAAATCCGGGTGCATGAGCAAATGCAATGGTATAATCTTCTCTGAAACCGGCTTCTTCCAACATGCGAAAAGTTTCGGGAACATGCATACGCAGGAAATGCTGACGAGAAGTTGCGATTTCGTCTTTTCCCAAAGCTTTTTCCAATCGTTTTTTTTCTATCAATAATTGTTTGGGATTAAAGTATGTGTCATACGAAGGATGCAATCCGACGGTTACGGAATCAAGATTTTTCAGGTAGCGGTAATAAGTCTTCAACGGATAAAGGGTTTTCCTGCCGTATTTGCCTCGATCTTCCATCAATGCGAACAAGCGATAGGGCTTGCAGGCATCTTGGTGTACTCGGTCAATCCACCGGAGGGCATCCATGTAAGGATCCGGTTTTATTCGGAGATGAACGGCAATTCTCATTGCAATCTCTTTCAATTGCCCGTTGCGCAAATCCCGCATCATCCCTCCTACCGATCGTATCAACCCTTTTTTTAAGTACTTGTATGGATAATCAACGTCGCATGTGCTTACAAATCGGAATTTCCGTTTCTCGAATTTCAAATCGGGATACTTAATTTTCATATCTTCTTTCAATAGATACGACCAGCGATCAATGAGCGGAGTTTCAAGAAATCCTTTGCGATAAACCTGTGATTCGTTCGGATCGAATCGTCCGTGTTCGTCCAATTGCTTCGGATAATATTCTTCATACAAAGTCAAAAGATAGAAAGAGGCGGCGAACAGATCGAAAGGAATATCTCCCGATGTTTGTCTGAAAAAACAAAAATAGCCTTTCCATTGAGAAATTTCAAGATTTTTTATTTCTTGCACTCCTTTTTCGAACAATAAACCGTGCGAGAAAATCCATAAGCCGTGTTTGAGATTTTCTTTCGAATAATTAATGCAAACGCCCTTTTGTTTCAGGAAAGCGTTTTTGTCCTTGATAATCGAAAACTCGACAAGCATTAGTTCATTGAAAATATGCCGAGCGATATAGTTCAAACGCCGAGTGTTTTCCAATGGAGAATATATATATATAAGCATGTTATTTGTGTTTGTGCTGCAAAGATAAATAAAAAATTGCGAATTGAACCGGCGGGTAAATTTCAATAGAATAGAAGCCGATTTTCACCGGATTAGTACCCGGCTTAATACCGGAATTATTACAACCAAGCAGCAGGGACTTTTGGCAAATTGAAAGATTTTTTCTATTTTTGCAGACAAAAAAAAATTGTATGAGCTATTTAATAACGCCAAAAGCATATAATTCTCCTTTAAACAAACTTGAGACAGAAAAAGGGATTCAAAAAATCAAAGACTTTTTTCAGCAGAATTTGTCTTCCGAGTTGCGATTGCGGCGAACAACCGCTCCGCTTTTTGTTCTGAAAGGAACCGGTATCAATGACGACCTGAGCGGAACCGAAAGAGCCGTTACTTTTCCCATAAAAGATATGGACGATACGCAAGCCGAGATCGTTCATTCGTTGGCTAAATGGAAACGATTGACATTAGCAGACCTCGATATTGAACCGGGATATGGTATTTATACAGATATGAATGCCATTCGGGCGGATGAAGAGTTGGGAAACCTTCATTCGCTGTATGTCGATCAATGGGATTGGGAATTGGTGATGCGGGAAAACGAACGAAATCTTGATTTTCTCAAGGATATCGTTCGGCGGATTTACGGAGCAATTCTACGTACCGAATACTTGGTTTACGAAACATATTCCGGTTTTAAACCTCAGCTCCCTTCGGCAATTCATTTTATTCATGCCGAAGAATTGCTTCAAAGATTTCCCGGAACAACGGATAAAGAAAGAGAAGATGCCATTACGAAGGAAAAAGGCGCCGTGTTTATTATCGGAATCGGTTGCCCGTTGAGCACCGGTAAGAAGCACGATAATCGAGCTCCCGATTACGACGATTGGACAACCATTTCGTCGGGACTTCCCGGATTGAACGGTGACATTCTTGTTTGGAACGATGTATTGGGAAGGGCGGTTGAACTTTCGTCCATGGGTATTCGAGTTAATGCGGAAGTACTGGCAAAACAGTTAGTCGCCACCGGGACGGAAAACCGGAGTGGATTATATTTCCACAGACGATTATTAAACAGGGAATTACCGCAGACCATCGGTGGAGGAATCGGTCAATCGCGCCTATGCATGTTCCTCTTGCGAAAAGCACATATCGGTGAAATTCAGGCAAGTATCTGGCCCCAAGAAATGCGGGAAGAAGCCGTAAAGTATGGAATCGCTTTAATATAATAAAGAACCGGTCACTCCTCGCTCGTCACCAATTGATCGGTGTTTGTCCTGTTTGAACGAGGTAGTGATTGGTTTTACTGAAAGGTTTGCTTCCAAAAAAGCCGCGGTAGGCTGAAAGCGGAGAAGGGTGTGCCGATTTCAATATCCGATGTTTGAGGGGATCGATAAATTCTCCTTTTTTCTGCGCATAGGATCCCCAAAGGATAAAAACAGTATGTTCTTTTTCTTCGGCAACGCGATGAATAACCGCATCGGTAAATTCTTCCCATCCCCGATGTTGATGTGAACCGGCTTGGTGGGCTCGAACGGTCAGGGTGGCGTTCAGTAATAAAACTCCTTGTTCTGCCCAGTGTTCCAAATTTCCGGAAGTTTTCGGGGGAATACCCAAATCGTCTTCCAGTTCTTTATAAATGTTTTGGAGCGAGGGTGGAAGTGCTATTCCTTCATTTACCGAGAAGCACAATCCATGCGCTTGTCCCGGCTCGTGATAAGGGTCTTGCCCCAAAATTACCACTTTGACCCGGTCAAAGGGTGTTTTATCAAATGCATTAAAAATCAGGCTTCCTTTGGGATAAATGCGTTGTGCGGCATATTCTTGTCTGACAAAATCCGTTAATGTTCGGAAATAGGATTTTTCAAATTCCGAAACCATCCGGTTTTTCCACGATTGTTCGATTTTTACATCCATTATGTTATTTACTATTTACCATTTACTATTTACTATTTACCATTTACCATTTTATAATTCATAATTAACTCAGTTTCCCCAATTAACGGCATCCCTGTAATTGCTGCTTTGTTTATATTTAACATCTTGCAATAATGACGAATTAACCGCAATGGTAAAACTGTAATTTTGATAGGGACCGATAGGAACAATGGAAGCTGACATCGACCAGCAATGCATTTGGCGGGTGACAGAGCAATACATATTAACAATGCTTTTCGTATCGAAATCATAACTGGCGTTGAACGTAATTTTCCAAGCTTTGGTGGGTGAAATATTTCCATTAAAGCCCAAGGTTTGACTGAGTTTATACGGATATTCCCTTGTTACTTGGTTAAAATTCTGCGTATCGTAAGCTAAATTGATAGAATAGTTAAAAGAAAGACTCCAGGGAATGGTGAATAAAAGATAACCGTCGGAATCGTAATCGCCTTCTTTCTTTTCGGTTTGCAATAATGATTTGCGAACCGGCTGATTACCTCCTTCTTCCGTTTGCCCTTCCGTGTCAATATCTTCATCGCTTGTCGTTGTCTCGGTATCTTCCGGTTTTGAGGACTCTTTGTCGCCTTTACTAAACAATTTTCTAAATGTTTCGTTATTGAGCGAATAACTGTAGCCAGTTGATGTTCCCATAAATCGTCCGATTCCTTTGCCAGCTTTCCACCGGAGAACGTTGATATTACGACCGTTTGGACCGTAAAGATAGGGATCGAAGTTTCCGCTCAAACTTAAGGTCGATTTCAGAATTTTGAGACGGACAGAGGCATTTAAAACCGACCAATTCAACGAGTCGGCAAGAAAATTGTAGGACATTCGTAAACCTAAATTGTCAATAATACTTACTTTGCGAGTAGAATCGGTTCCTGCGATCGGAATTTTTGCTTCCAAATTATTGTCCAACGAAAAACTGATCGCTCCGGTCCGTCCTTGCGAAGGTCCGCCGAACAGTTGATTCTGATAAAGCGAATACCGCTGGACGTGTTTTTGCATTGTATTGTCCATATAAATAATGTCTTTGTACATTCCGTATTTCGGGTCGGAAAAATCGGGCGCTCCGCTGAAACTGACGGAAGGCGTCAGCACATGGCGAATTTGCACACCTTTGGTCCATTTTCCGAATAATGACCAGGGTTTGTACATTCCGTACAATTTGGTGTTCATACTGACACCTGCGTTGTAGTCATAAGTTTGGAAAAATCCATAGACGGTATCCACGGGGAGAATACTATTTGTCAAGTTATTGTATCTGTAATCGCTACGGTTTGAATACCAATTGGCATTGTAATTAAACGAAGTACTTATATTCAAATATTTAAACAAACTGAATGAAGCCGATGCCGGGATGGAATGTTTCATTCCGTTTCTCCAATCCCTAATCATATTTTTTTGAAAAAATTGGTTTTCTTTTACATCAGTGATGCTGTTTCGGATGGTTCCGGTGTAACTGAAATAGATTTTCTCGTACCAGCGTTCGGATCCTATCTGTTCTTTTCGTTTAAATGGATAAATACTGCTCAAAGAAATCGTCATGTCCGGCAAAGAAACGGTTAAGGTAGAATCTTTGGATCGTTGATTGATGGACGCCGCTGCATTAATCGAGAGCGGAATTGTCGGGGAATGATACGAATAACTGACAGATGAAGCCTTCGTGTTTTGAGTAATATCGTTCAAAGTAGAAGCCGTGAAATCGTTCCGGTTATAAGAAGAAGTCGAAAACTGAACGTTGGCGGTAAATGTACCGTAAGGATTGGCTTTCGAATCCTGTGAGTGCCTCCAATTTACTTTAAAATCACGGGATTGATTGTAATCGGAATTAGGTAAATTTTTTGAATCCTTGTCTCCGGTTATGGTGACTAAATAGGATGCATCAAAATTCCCGGAAAATTTGTATCGTTTCATGTAGGTCGAGCGGGCAGTCAGTCCCCAAGAGCCTTTGGTGTAAATTTCTCCCGTGAGAGCCAAATCGACATAATCATTAAAGGCAAAATAATATCCGCCGTCACGCAAAGAAAACCCCCGCGCCATTTCATCGCCGTAGGTAGGCATCAATATTCCCGAGGAATAGGATTTGGAGGCGGGAAAGAAACCGAAAGGGATAGCGATCGGTAAAGGAACATCTTCCACCACTAAATAGGCGGGTCCGGTTACGGTATTTTTCCCCGGTCGGAATTTGGCTTTTGTAAGATTAAAATAAAAATGAGGGTGTTCATGGTTATCGCAAGTCGTATATTTCCCGTTTAACATATAGAAAGAATCATCCGGCATTTTTTTTGCGACTTCAGCCGTAATAAAGCCTTCGCCTTGTTGGGTAATGACGTTGCGGGTGAACATTTTCTTTGTTTTGATGTTGTAGCTGACTTCTTCCATCTCCGTTTGCTGATCTTTGCTTTTGAAAACGGGATATCCGAACTTTGCACCGACTGAATCCAATCCGAATTTTGCATAAAGCAAACTGCTGTCGGCATTCATTCGGATATATTCCGCATCCAAGTTATCCTCTTTGTATTTGGCGGTGCCTTTCCCATACAGGTAAAGAATATTTCCTTCTTCCATGATCATCACCATGGAATCTTTTGCCGTCAGATAAACGGGAGCATCGAGGGCGTCCTTATTGATTGAGTCCGATTTAACGGTTATTGAATCGTCCGCTGCTTTAGTTGCGTTGATCGAATCGTCGGGAATTATTACCCGTTCGTTCGGAACAGTCTCTTGTGCTATCGCTTTTTGTCCGGCGAAAAGCATCGAAAACACTATCATCCATAATTTAAAAGGAACTTTCACCATTCATCCGATAGTTTTACCCCAAAAATATCTTGCACCAATTATTGAATTTTCTCACCGAATCATCTCCATGTTTAAAAAGACTTTTTCTTATTTTATCGACCGATTTTTCTTTTTCGGGACTTGTTTTCGAATAAAATTTATCGGCAAAACAAATCAATTGCTCTTCCTGACTTTCCGGCAACATATTCCGTAAAGGAACCGGAAGGTTATTCTTGATAATTTGCTCCAAACTCAAGCCCGTGCCGGTGTGCCGTTCGCAAACCAAGGCATGACGGGGAAGACTTTCAGCTTTTAGCATATCGCTACCCAGATAACCGTGACAAATGTAGGGAAATTTGCCGTAACAATAAATTTCCGGAGCATTTGTTTTAATAATACCGATGTCGTGCAGCATGGCGGCTTCATATATAAAGGGAATATCCATATTCATTTCGGGGTGCATTTGAGCAAGCGATAACGACTTATTCGCCACCGCAAAACTATGCTCAAGCAGAATCCGATATAATTCTGTCTCTTCTTGATAATATTTTTTTATAATATCTACCGGTATCATACATTGATTTAGCGCTACAAAGATAAAAATAAATTACTTTTTATATGAAAATAAAGTTTTTTTAAGAGCCTTTTTTGATTTTTTATTAAGAAATAGTAACTTTGTCCTCGTAAAAACTCTTGTCCGTTTAAAATGTTATGGTAAGACTCAGCTATGTACTATTCTTTATGTTATTGAATTTTTTTGCATTACCCGTATCGGGAAAAAATTTTGTGGTTGTAATCGATCCCGGACATGGAGGAAAAGATAATGGAGCGCAAGGAAAAAGAGGGATAGAAAAGAACATTAATTTAGCTGTCAGCCTGCTTCTGGGTCAATACATTACAGAAGAACATCCAGATGTGAAAGTCGTATATACCCGCACGAGTGATGTTTTTATCGGCTTGGATGAACGGGCGGAAATTGCCAATAAAGCAAATGCCAATCTTTTTATCTCGATTCACTCCAATGCCATGACTAAAAATTCTTCCGTCAAAGGAGCGGAAGTATATATATTGGGAGTAAAGAACATGGATGAGAGCTTGGAAGTAACTCAAAGAGAAAATTCCGTGATTTTGTATGAAGAGAACTATAAACAGAAATACGAAGGGTTTAATCCGGGTTCGGCTGAATCGTATATCATGTTTGAGCGAATGATGAATCTTTATGCCGAGCAAAGTTTTAAATTTGCGTCCATGGTTCAACAAGAATTGGTAAATACGGCGAAACGCGGTAACCAATACGTTAAACAGGCCGGCTACTTGGTTCTCAGGAAAGCGGCGATGCCGCGCATACTGATTGAACTGGACTATCTCAGTAATGTGGATGCCGAAGATTACTTAATGAGTTCGTATGGACAAAAAGATTTGGCGCGTGCAATATGTAATGCATTTACTAAATACAAAAAAGAAATCGATCGGATGGAAAAAGGTTCGACAAACGCAAAACCGGAACAAGCGGCGAAATCTTCGGAAAAGCAATCGTCATCTTCAAAAGACGCCCTGTTGAATTTACCGAAAAATTCCGATACTTCGAAAAAGTTGAATCCGCCGAAAATTTCCGTATCAGCGAAGAAGCAGGAAACAGCAAAGAAACCGGAAACAACGAAGAGTTCCGGTTTGCCGAAAAAATCCGACGCTCCGGTTCATTCCGGCAGGATATATAAAATTCAAATATTGTCCACTATCAAAAAATTACCTGATAATGCGCCTGAATTGAAAGGATACAAGGTCGCTTATTATGTCGATGGGAAGTATTATAAATATACTCATGGAGAATCTTCGGATTCGGCTGAAATCAACAATTTACGAAAAAAAATTGCAAAAGATTTTAAGGATGCTTTTGTAATTGCGTTTGAAAATGGCGTAAAAGTACCTATAAATTAGTCGGTAATCTAATTGCGCCAAATGACCGATTTACATTTTTTCACAAATCACCATAAATGTAACAATTTAAAATATAGAGATTTATTATGAATATAAATAGAATTTATGAAGTAGTTTCTGAAGTCAAGTGACTTTTTTTATTTAAACAGAATAAAAAAAGGGAAAAAAGTGTCATAAATATTTGTCAACTAATGTAAAATGTATTACTTTAGCGGTCGAATAAATAAACGCTGAAAATTGGCACACGATTAGAAAACGAAAAACAATTCCATCAAGCATTAGAATGATAAATACAAGTTAAAAATAGAAACCGAAAAGGAGAAACGCAGTGCCGGATGTTGAGATGATTTGAATCATATACAGCTGAATATGAACAAGATTTCGATAAAAAAACCACAGGTTTCTTCAAGAAGACAAAAGTATATTGTCTAAAATTAAGAGTGAGTGAATAAAAATAGCATAAAGAGGATGGTATAGAAATATTTGCATTTCACCAACAGATGCAATATTTCATAGAAAAATTAGCGGGGTATTACCGAGCGTTGATGGATTAGATGTTATATGACATCATCCGGAGTTTGTCCAAAAAGCCTATTACAAACAAGAGGTTTAAACATCATTTTTGATAAACAAATTTAATTTGTTAAAATCGAAATAGTATATGAAAAAATATTTTAATAAAGAAATTATCATTGCCTTGGTAACCCTGATCAGCTTAGGTCTCCTTTATTTCGGGTTGAATTATTTGAAAGGAGCAAACATTTTTAAGCCGACTAACATTTATTATGTTCGAATGCCGGACGTAAGTGAACTTCAACTTTCCAATCCGGTTTATGTGAACGGTTTCAAAGTTGGTTTGGTCAGCAATATCGCCTACGATTTTCAGAAACGGGGAGATATCGTTGTTCAAATCAGTTTAGATAAGAAAATGAGAGTGGAGACAGGCTCTCATGTAGAAATTAAAGTGGGATTGACGTCCGGAGCTTTTTTGAATTTGATACCCAATAAATATGTAGGCACGTATTATCAAACGGGCGATACTATCGACGGCGTATCCGAAAAGGGAATAATGGACAAAGTTTCCGGCGATTTGCTGCCGCAGATCGAATCGATATTGCCTCGCCTCGATACCATTTTACAAGGTATTCAATTTTTGGTAAATCATCCGGCCTTATCCCAAACGCTCGTACAACTATCGGCAACTACCGGGAATCTGGAAAAAGCGTCTCTGCAGTTGAATCAGCTTTTATCGAAAGATATTCCTCCGCTTATGGCTAACTTAAACCAAGTATCTTCCGATTTTACGATAGTCAGTTCTCAATTTAGACAGATGGATTTGAATGCTACCCTGCGTCGTGCGGATAAAACACTCGGGAATCTTGAGCTGTTGACCACGCGACTCAACAGTAATGACAATTCGCTGGGGCTTTTATTAAATGACAGGTCTATATATGATCACTTGGACACTACCTTTGTAAATGCCTCTGATTTATTGCTGGATTTGAGATTAAATCCTAAGAGATATGTTCATTTTTCGCTTTTTGGAAAGAAATAGATTTTTGTTTACGGAAAATGTCTCTAATTAGATTTATTTTAAACAGTGAGCAAGCTTGAATATAAAAAATTCGAATTTCAAAAAAACTTATTCAATGAAATAATCGGTTTCAATAAATACTTTGTAAGACGAATTCGATTTTTATATAAATTTCTCATTATGTTGAAAATGAATAAATTGTGCTTTTTGGTCAGAACGCTTGATAAGACTTTGTAAAACAAGTGATAGTATTATTCTTAAGAAAAGCAAGTAAAAATACATTTTTTTTTAATCTTTTTTTTTCCAAATTTTGCATTGAAATTAAAGAATTAGCCATTTTTTGGATAAATTATTATAAACAAAATTATCGTGGAATCAATAAGTTTATGGAATAAGTGTTTAGAAATTATCAAAGACAATGTCAATGAGAAAGCATACAGTACGTGGTTTAAACCGATTGTTCCTATCAAGTACGAAGGGGATGATTTTACGATTCAAGTTCCCAGTCATTTTTTCTATGAATATATAGAAGAGCAATACGCCCATTTGATTCATGCAACTTTAACACGTATCACAGGTAGAAATATGGTTATTTACTACCGGGTATTTGTTGATAATTCCGATGAAAAAAAAGGGCATACGACTATACAAAGTGATCGAACCATAAACCTCACCGACGATTCGAAAAAGATTGCGAAACGGCTGAACAAAGCTCCGGATCCGCTCTTGCCGCCTCAAGAATGGTACACCCACCTGAATGACCGCCTGTCGTTCCGAAATTTTTTTGAAGGACCCAGTAATATTTTGGCGAGGAAAGTGGGAGAAACCGTAGCCGAACAACCCGGCGGAACGTTTAATCCCTTGTATATTTACGGCAGCACCGGAGTCGGAAAAACCCACTTGTGCCACGCGATCGGTAATCGAATTCGTGAATTTTGTCCGGATAAAAAAGTTATTTATATCTCTTCCCACTTGTTTCAGGTGCAATTTACGGATGCTTCCAGAAACAATACCGCCAACGATTTCGTAAATTTCTATCAAAGTGTTGATACTTTGATTATCGACGATATCCAAGAGTTTGTGGGAAAAGAAAAGACTCAAAACGCTTATTTTCATATTTTCAATCATTTGCAGATGTTGGGAAAGCAATTGATTCTAACATCAGATAAATTACCGATGGATATGGAAGGACTCGAAGAACGAATGATTACCCGTATGAAATGGGGGATGACCGCCGAATTGCATAAACCGGATTTGGAGCTGAGAAAGCAAATTCTTCGCTACAAAGTGAATCAAGACGGCTTGAACCTGCCGGAAGAAATTATCAATTACATCGCCGAAAATGTTACCGAGCATGTGCGCGATTTGGAAGGGATCATCACTTCTTTAGTGGCTCATGCCTTGGTTTATAACAAAGATATCGATTTAGAGCTGGCGCGTCAGGTGGTGAGCAAATTCATTAAGATAAGTTGTAAAACCATTACTGCGGAAAAAATACAAAACACCGTGAGCGATTATTTTAATATCGATATGAAAGATATTCACTCCAAGTCGCGCAAACAGGAAATTGTGAAAGCACGCCAGATTGCCATGTTTTTGTGCAAAAAACATACCAATTATTCATTTGCCCATATCGGGAGTATCGTGGGAAAACGCGACCATGCGACCGTTTTGCATGCCTGCCGCACCGTACAAGGCCTTATCGACATTGATAAATCGTTTCGATCGGTGATGAATGAAATTGAAATTTTACTCAAGAAATAACTTCTTTGAAAGAAAAAGCAGTTGAAATTCGAGATTTATCCATAGGCTACAAAACAAAAAGCGGTTTCAAGCCGCTTTTTGAATATCTTTCCGCCAACCTTTTCGTGGGTGAATTAACTTGCTTGCTGGGCGCTAACGGGGTGGGAAAATCCACTTTATTGCGGACGCTTTCGGGATTCCTTCCGAAATTGAAGGGCGAAATTCATATCCTCGGAAAAACGCTCGGCGCCTATTCCGATAAAGAATTATCCCGCAGTATCGGCGTAGTATTGACGGAACGACCGAATCCCGGTGATTTGTCGGTTACCGAATTGATCGGCTTGGGGCGGAGCCCCTATACCGGTTTTTGGGGACGCTTAAATTCGATCGACGAAGCCGTTGTCGAGGAAGTGATTTCCCGGGTGAAAATTGAAGATTTAGCCGACCGCCAAGTGCTGACGCTGAGCGACGGAGAATGGCAAAAAGTGATGATTGCAAAAACCTTAGCCCAAGAAACACCCCTCATTTGTTTGGACGAACCGACGGCTTTTCTCGATTTTCCGAGTAAAGTGGAAATCATGCGGCTCTTGCTCGATTTAACTCGCCAAGCAAATAAAACCGTATTCCTTTCAACTCACGATTTAGAACTTGCCTTGCAAGTCGCCGATACGCTTTGGTTGATGGATACGAAAAACGGAATGACGATAGGAACGCCCGAAGAATTACGGCTGAACGGAAGTATCGAAAATTTTTTCCGATGCGACGGTGTTGTGTTTGATCGGGAAACCGGATTTTTCAGAATTAATAAACCGGTATGATTCATTATTTCAACCCGGGTCACGAAACCGCCGTTTTGAATGCTTCAAAGCATTATTATCCGCCGAGGCAGGTAGTTAAAATGCAAACCGATTTGGCTTTTCTTCCGGCATGGTATGCATCCGAAGGAGATTTTGTTTTCATGGAGACTTCGTTGCCCGACGATTTCAATCTTTCTTTACAACCCTTCAATTTCCGCATAAAACCGGTAACTCCCGCAGATTTAGCGGGGAGTCGGGAGTTGTTTGAGCATTCGGCTGTCGATTTATGGGGAATCTCTCCGCAAAGCGTTCATCTTTTTGATCAAATAAACAAAGAGCGGAGTCTCTCGCTTGCCCTTCCGCAATGGAAAGAAGAATTTCGATTGTTGGGAAGCCGGTTTGCTTCACAGGAAATACTTGCCGAACTTATTACCCGATTTCACGAAATTGACCGGGACATTCTTCCCTGCTTTGTTTCCGACATCGAAACGATAGAACAAGCAATCGCTCAAAGTCGAGAGCCTCTTTTAGTCAAATCGCCTTATTCGTCGTCGGGACGCGGTTTACTCCGGCTGTCTCCCGGAAAATTGGCGCAATCGGAAAGGCAAATACTCACCGGAATGTTAAAAAAGCAAAGCCGGGTTTCGATTGAAAAACTATTGGATAAACGTTTGGATTTTTCCATGCACTTTGAAATTACGCTCGAAAGGAAAACACAATTTCTCGGATATTCGATTTTTCAAACCAACGCCAAAGGTGCTTACGAAAAAAGTCGGTTAGCCGGGCAAGAGTGCTTGGAAAAGCAAATAATCCGGCAGATCGACGCAGATACAATATGCCGAATACGCGCAGCTTTAACCGAGAAGATACAAGAAATCTATTCTCCTTATTATACGGGAGTTCTCGGAGTGGATATGTTGGTTTACCAATCGAACGATTCCCTGCGTTTACATCCCTGCGTTGAAATCAACATGCGAAAGAGCATGGGATATTTAGCGATTCGTTTAGCCGAAAAATACCTTCCTCCCGATTCGCAAGGGGAGTTGGTTATCGATTATAATCCCGATCCGCAAATAATCGGAAAAAAATACAAGCAAATGCTAATGCACTATCCTCCGATTATCGAAGACGGACGCATCCGAAGCGGCTGCCTCAGCCTTTGTCCCATCACGGATGCAACAAATTATTATGCATATATTCTGATCTATTCCGAGCAAGCCAATCGAAATCCGAGATAGGAATACCGCGCTTCGGGCTTCTCGGCATTGCGTGTGGATACAAGCATGAGTTTCGTACTGCGGTTCATCCAACTGCCGCCGCGAAGTACACGCTGTGAGCCCGACGAAGGACCTTGCGGGTTCGTCACTGCAGTGCGGCTGTAGGATCCGTACCAATCGTTGCACCATTCCCATACATTGCCGCTCATGTCGTAAATACCTATTTCGTTAGGTGATTTTGTTCCGACGGGATAGGTTCCTGAACCGGTATTGTCAATGGTGTTGCTACCGCTGAATTTATGTCCTTTACTTTTGTTTCCTCCTCGAGCGGCATATTCCCATTCCGCTTCCGTTGGAAGGCGATAGTGTTTGCCTGTTTTTGCGTTCAATTTACGAATAAATTCTTGAACATTGCTCCAACTCACTTGTTCGACCGGCAATCGGTCTCCTTTAAAATGGGAGGGATTGCTGCCTATGATTGATTTCCATTGTGCTTGAGTTACTTCGTATTTTCCTATGTAGAAATTACCAAGGGTAACTCGTTGAATCGTTTTTTCGGGGCAATCGGAGCCCTGATCCGGAGTGCAACCCATGGAAAAGGTACCGCCCTGTACGTGAATCATCTCCATGTTCAAAGATTCGGCTGTTTCGGTATAATTTTTGTTTTGAGGTTTCACTTGCGTTTCTTTCGAATCGACCGGCTTTTGGGCAACCGTGTCTTTGGCCTGTTTCTTGGGGATATCCCGGAGTGTATCCGCTTGCGACAAATTTTCGTGACCGTTGAAACTGCAGGCTAAGCGGAAGCCGAGATTGTCGCCGAGAAACTCGGGTGAACGAGAGGCGCGGTTCGACACACGCAAAACCCCTGCTTCGCTGTTCCAACTGCCGCCGCGAAGCACGCGTTCAGCACTTGCTTTGGAATCGGTTGGCGTTGTACCGTTATACAAGCTGTAACAATCGTCGCACCATTCCCAAACATTACCGCTCATATCGTTAATGCCTAATTCGTTGGGCAATTTTGTGCCGACCGCATGGGTTTCATCTTTGCTGTTGTTTATGTACCACGCCGCACTGTCGGCTGTATTGCTGCCGCTGTATTTATTATTCCGGCTTCTGTTTCCGCCACGAGCGGCATATTCCCATTCCGCTTCGGTGGGAAAACGGTATTGCTTCCCTGTTTTCAGATTTAATTTGCGGATAAATTCCCGCACATCGTTCCAACTTACATTTTCTACCGGCAGATCGTCGCCTTTGAAATGGGAAGGATTGCTGCCCATAATTTCTTTCCATTCTGCCTGCGTTACTTCGTATTTGCTTATGTAGAAACTGCTGACGGTTACCTTCCAAACAGGTTTTTCGTCCTCGAAACAATCGGCGGACTCGTCGTCGGAACAACCCATCATAAAAGTACCGCCTTGCACAAAAACCATGGGAATATCTATCGGTTTGGGGGATTCGTTGCGAACAATCAGCCACCAACCGAAAATCAATAATAAGACGGCGGCGGCAGCAGCAATGGCAAAGTAAATATTTTTTTTGGGCGAGTCGGATTGAGAGGACGGTTCATCTTCAAGTATCGAGAATGTTGAAGCATCGGATGGCTCTAAAGAGCTTTGTTCTGCTTCTGAAGAGCTTTGTCCCGTCTCAACAGGGGCTTCTTCCGTTTCTGCCGTGATTTGTTCCGGTTCCACAGAGGCTTGCTGCTCTATTTCTGCAGGGACTTGTTCCGGTTCAATGAGAGCCGGCGTTGCTTCTACAGAAGTTTGCTCCGTTTCTTTGGGGGTTTGTTCTGTCACACCGAAAGTTTGCTCCGTCTCAACAAGGGCATGTTCCGTTTCCGGGAGGATTTGTTCTGCTTCACCGGAGGTTTGCTCAATTTCCGCGACAGGTTCGTTTATCCCTATAATAACTTGCTCTATTTCTATGGGGGGATGGTTTATTTCCGCAAGGGCTTGTTCATTTTCCGCGGCAGGTTCGTTTATCCCTATAATAACTTGCTCTATTTCTATGGGGGGATGGTTGATTTCCGCAAGGGCTTGCTCAATTTCCACGGTAGGTTCGTTTATCCCTGTAACAGCTTGCTCACTTTCTATGGGAGTTTGGTTTATTTCTACAAGAGTTTGCTCACTTTCTATGGGAGTTTGGTTTATTTCCGGAAGAGTTTGCTCGCTTTCTATGGGAGGCTGGTTTATTTCCGGAAGGGCTTGCTCGATTTCTGCCGGTGCTTGAATAATTTCCGAGAGGAGTTTGCCGATTTCATTGATTTCGAGGATATCTCCGGTCTCTGTAACGCCCTCACCGACAATGTCCCTATCAAAGTCCGCCAAAACAATTTTAGCCTCGCTAATGTTTTTAATTCGTTTGTCGATATTGATTATCAAACAACGGCGAATCAGTGTTTGCCAAGGATCGGGAATCTGTTCGATACAATCCGGTAAATTGCCGACGGTGATTTGGCGGAGTAATTCCAGCCTGCCCGCCTCGCTTGCAGAAGTAAACTCGCCGGTCGTAAACGGTAATTGTCCGGTAAATGTTTGAAAAGCAATAACTCCGAAACTCCACAAGTCGGTATTTTTGTAAGTTTTATGATTGTCTAACTGTTCAGGTGAGGAATAAGGCGAGTACTCCGACGGGGAAAACGACTTGCCGATTGCCGATATATAATTGATACTCCACTTTTTGCTGATGCTGAAGTCGGAAATTTTAGGAACATATTCACCGTTTTCCCGCCTTATCATCAGGATATTTTGCGGTCTCAAGTTTCGGTGAATAATACCGCAATCATGTAAAAATTCCACTCCTTCAATAATTTGACTGAGGACAGATTCTTTCTGTTCAATGCTCAGCGACTCTTTTTCGAGTAATTGGAGCAGGTTGCCTTCTTCATAGTAGGGCAAAATGGCATAGTTTTGTTCGATATCCGTATCTTCGATGGTGTTGCAGTCTTCCTCGTAACGGACGATATTGGGATGTACCGGCAAGGCTTTCGCCATTTCCACCTCTTTGCACAGATTCCTCACAGCCGTTATTTTAATTACTACCTTTCGGTCAAGATAATTATCATACGCTTTATATACTTCACCGAAGGCGTTTTCGCCGAGCTTGTCGTTCTTATCGAACGAATATCTGCTTTTAAATTCTTCCTGTGTCATGCTTTAATTATACTTATGAGGTTTTATTTTAATTTTTTCAATACTTCGCGTTTCATATCGGTTTTTATTTCTATGAAACTGACGTCGAAAGGAATACAAGAATCTTCTATTTCCGCGTAAGCGGTATTTCCGTAATGTTTTTGGTAACACTTTCGTCCGAGTACATCATAAATGGTAACAGATTCAATGGTGTTGCCTTCGACGACATAAGCGGTTTTTCCGGCTTTCAGCAGACATTTAGATGAATTTATTCCCGGATTGATTGAAGTAGCCGGTCCGTTTTCATACAAATAAACATTGTCGAAATAGATATATTGAGCTTTGGCAAGCCCGCATTCAAAAGCGATTCGCGCTTTGCTCTCCGTTGCTCCGTTGAAAGTGAAAGTCGAAACGAATGTTTCCTTTGCAGTGGTTAAATTGACATTATCATAATGAAAAACCGAATAATCGCCGCCGTCTCTGCCTATATCGGCAGTAATTGTAACCGGCGACGAGGCATAAGCGTCGAACATCAATGTATAGGTATATCCTGTTTTCAGAGGGAAAGAGGAATATAAGAATTGAATATGCCAGGTTTCTGAGCCGTTTGAAAATATTTCCATTCGGGCTTCTCCGTCAATCACTTTTATTTCCGTATTAGCGCCGTATTCCGGAAAGAAATTCAAGTACCAAGGTTGTATGCTTCGATTGAAAGTGCTGTTTTTCACGATAACCGTGTCATATACGCTACAATCACAATCGCACTCATATCCGGTCAATGCTTTCAACATTCCCGTTCGATAACAATCCAAGCCCGGTTCGTAGATGCCGAAACCGCTGCAAAATTCCCAATAAGCCGAACTGAAGCCGTATTCATGGAAGAAAGACTGCAAACATCCTATCCATCGCGCCCGCGAAGCGTCGTCGGCATTTCCGATGGCGCCATATTCGCCGATGTAAACGGGAACATTATAACGGTCGGAATATTGCTTGATTATATCCATGTCATTTTTTATTGCACCGACTTCAACGGCGGTACTATCCCAAGTCACCTTCGCCGGATCTGTCATTCCTGCCCAATCCGCACCTTGATGCGTAAAATCAAACGGGTTGTAATAATGAATGGTTAATATCAGATTCGGGTCTTCGGGCAGCTTCAATTCGGTTAATCCGCTTATGCCGCCCCACTCGGCAGTACCCACGATAACCATACGGTCGGGATTTGTTTCTCGGATTTTTGAAAGTCCTTCCGCCAAATATTGATTCCATAAGTCCGGCGTAAAATTGCCGTTAGGTTCATTTAATATTTCAAAATAGAGGCTATCGGAATACGATTGAAACTCAGCGGCAATTTGTTCCCAAAATGCCAAAAATCGCTCTTTGTTGGCGGCGGGGTCAGTCATTATTTCATCGTAATGATGGATGTTGATCACCGTAACCAAGCCGTTGGTAAGCGCAGTATTGACTGCCCAGCGGATGGTATCCATGAAATCTTTGTCGATGGTATAGGGCGCTTCTGTTTTTGCATGCGCCGACCATTTTGCCGGTATCCGGATAGAGGCGAAACCTTTGGCTTTCATTTCGCTGAAGTAATAACTATCGGGATCAACTCCCCAACTGCCTATCACAGGGGCTTCAAAACAATTCCCCAAGTTAATACCTGTTCCCAGCTTTTGATTCATTTCAAAGGCATGTTCATTGGCAAATAGATTTCGGGCTGAAAATAAAAACACAAAAAATAATAATAGAATGATTCCTTTTTTCATGATGGTATATCGATAAATATTGATTACAAAAATATGAAAAAAAATATACATTCACACGAAATACCGCCGATATTAGCTGTAATTTTTACATAGCATTGAAATTCCCCTTGTCATTACGGAATTTTTTCCTCGGTTGGACAAAAAAAAGTCGATTGAAAGACAGTAGCACACAGCGGTATTCTTCTGCACATTGCGGTAAGAAAATGTGAGCAGCAGGCAAGAAAATACAAGTTAATCAAAACGGAATACAATCAGGAGAAACGGAATCATTTTATCATAGAAAAGGGGGATTTGCTTTCATTCGATAAAAACGGGCAAATACGGAGTTGGTACGGAGATGGTACGGAGATGGTACGGAGCAGGTACGGTTTTTTCAGGGAGAAATCGGGGGTGTGAGGATTGACATTTTGATACTTCAAGAGCATTATTTAAGCCTGTAACAGAATTATCATTTATTTTGTGCTGAAACCGAAAATGTCCCGCAATTATTTTTTTAAACATAAGTTTTTGCAGATGAACCGGCATAGGTGAAAAAGTTGCACTTTTTCCGGGAAGGGGATAAAATTAATTTGCAGCAAAGAGAAAATATTCGTATTTTTGCACGCTCATTTGCGGCTGTGGTGTAATTGGTAGCCACGTCAGACTTAGGATCTGATGCTGAAAGGCGTGGGGGTTCGAGTCCCTTCAGCCGCACAAACCGGTAAGATAAAAAAATAAATGTCTGTAGAAAGCAAAATTTGTTTTTACAGACATTTATTTTCCCCGGTTACAAGTTAACCCCGATCAGTTTTTATGTGAATGTTGCTGCGAAGAAAAACCTCTATTATTCTCCTTACTCCTGTCAACATAATGTGTGTGCAGAAGTTCGTGTGACTTATGTCCGCCCGGTTCGCCGAGATATTCTTTGTAGAGCGAAAGAATGGAAGGATTGAGATGCGATTGGCGAATCGTTTTCCTTTCGTCCTCGCTGTAAATCGCTTTCATCCGCTTTATTTTGAAATCGGGATCTTCGGTGCGGGGTTGCCCTCCTCCACTGATGCAACCGCCCGGACAGCCCATTACTTCGATGAAATGATAAGGCGAAATACCCTCAAGGATTTGATCCATCAATATCTTCGCTCCGGCTAATCCGCTCGTTACCGCTATTTTTGCTTCGAAACCTTCAAACATCCGGTATTCGGGAAGCACATTCTCGAATTTCACCGAAGTTTCTTTGATTTGATTAAGGCCGACAATCGGCTCCACATGTAAATGCTCGAACGGCAATATTCTGCCTGTAACGATTGCATAAACAGACCTTAAAGCCGCCTCCATCACGCCTCCTGTCACTCCGAAAATGTCGGCTGCCCCGGTAGATTGTCCCAGCGGATCGTCGAAATTTTCATCATCCAGATTGCGGAAGTCAATGCCCGCCTGCTTAATCATTTTCCCCAATTCACGGGTAGTAAGAACGGCATCGACATTCGGTAGGCCTTCATTTGTCATTTCCTCGCGTGATATTTCGAATTTCTTTGCCGTACAGGGCATGATGGATACAGTGTATATCTTTTTCGGATCCAAGTCGATTTTTTCGGCATAATAACTTTTTGCCATAGCGCCCAACATCATGTGCGGCGATTTGCAAGAAGACAAGTGAGGAAGCAGTTTTGGAAAATAAGACTCAATGTATTTAATCCACCCCGGCGAACAACTGGTTATCATGGGAAATGCTGCTTCTTTACCGGACAGAACATCTATAGCCCGGTGCAAAAATTCAGTACCTTCTTCCAGAATGGTTAAGTCGGCAGCCCAATTGGTGTCGAATACGTCGTCGGCTCCAAGCGCCCGCAGGGCAGCCGTCATTTTTCCGGTTACCGATATTCCTACCGGATAGTCGAACATTTCACCCAGTGCCACACGTACTGCCGGAGCGGTTTGAATAATTACTCGGAGTTCGGGATTGTTGATGGCATCCCATACTCTTTCGGTATGATCGGTTTCTTTCAGCGCTCCTACCGGACACACAACGGTACACTGTCCGCAAAATGAACATCTTGCATCGTTAATCGAGTAATCCATTGCCGGCGCAATTACCGTATCGAAACCACGATTTTGCGCATCGAGGATTCCTACGCCCTGTATGTCTCTGCAAACCGTGACACAACGACGACAAAGAATACATTTCGACGAATCGCGTGTAATAGAAGGAGAAACATCAATAAATTCGCGGACGCTGGTTGTGTGGAAGCGATTTTCCGTAATACCCAAAACTTCGCCTAAATGTTGCAATTCACACGATTGATTGCGATTACAACTTAAACAATTTTTGGAATGGTCGGAAAGCATCAATTCATACAACACCTTACGTGTTTTTAATACTTTCCTTGAATGGGTAAATACTTCCATTCCTTCTCTCACTTCAGTCATACAGGCGGCTTGAAGCGTGCGCGATCCTGTCACTTCTACGGAGCATATACGACATGCGCCGAATTGATGAACGCAATCCAAATAACACAAATAAGGGATACTGATTCCGTTTTGTTTAGCAGCTTTAAGAATCGTTGTTCCCGCTTCTGCATTGATTTTCTTATTATTAATTGTTAACTGTATCATATTTTATCTCCTTTCGCAATGTAAGCAGCGCATCGCTTCTGCAATGGCATTCAGTTTATGAAATCCTAAAACTACTTCGGCAAACGTATCTTTTCTCTCTTCCGGCGTTAACATTTTCATCTCAAATTGTCGATGAGCAACAACTTCGTCGTTGTCATAATTTCTTGGAATGTCAATGGGAGCGCCTTTATTCAGCATGCCGTTTCCACCGAGATACACATCAATAGCCGAAGCTGCTTTTTTACCGTCGGCAATAGCGCTGATGACGGTATCGGGACCTCTTGAAACATCGCCGCCCGCAAACACCCCTTTCATTGTACTCATTTGAGTTTCCGGATCTGTAATGAAAGTACCCCATTGGGTTACGCCGATTTCATCTTTACTGATAAAAGGTAAATCGGCATATTGACTGACGGCGGGAATTACAAAATCTACCTCTAAAGTAAAATTGGAGCCTTTGATTTCTACCGCTTTCCTTCTTCCGGAAAGGTCAAATTCGCCCAATGCCATTTTAACACATTCGATTCCTACTACTTTATTATCTTTTCCGATGAATTTTTTGGGAGCGGTCGATTCCATGATTTCAATACCTTCTTCGACCGCTTCTTTCACTTCTTCGACATAAGCAGGCATGGAAGAGATATTTCTTCTGTACACCACAATCACACGGTTGGCGCCAATGCGAAGCGCCGAGCGGGCAGAGTCGATAGCCGTGTTTCCACCGCCAATAACGGCAACTGTTCCATACAATTCCAAATCGCCTCTTAAATTAATGTCTTTTAAGAAGTTAATTCCATGCATTACACCTTGCAAATCTTCGCCTTCAATATTAACCTTCGCCGGATATTGCGTTCCGGTAGCTACGTAAATCGCATCGTAGTCTTTGCGTAATTGTTGGAATTCAATATCTTTACCTATTTCTTTGTTTAAGTAAATATTAACGCCGGCTTGTTTTATTAAGTCTATTTCATGTTGAAGAATATGTTCGGGCAAACGATACTCGGGAATGCCAAAAGCCAATACGCCGCCGGCAACGCTTTCCGATTCATAAATATCGACGTCATAACCGATATTTACCAAATAGTAGCCGCAGGTTAATCCCGATGCGCCGGCGCCGATAATGGCAATGCGTTTTCCTTTTTTTGCATAGGTAAGCTGCATTTTGTAAGGCATCTCGTTTTTGAAAGCATAATCGGCGGCAAAACGTTTCAAATCGCGAATAGCAACCGCTTCATCCACAGAACTGCGACGACATTTTCGCTCGCACGGACGAGTACAAATTCTACCGCAAATAGCAGGAAGCGGATTTTCTTGCATAATCAAATTATATGCATCTTGGAATCTTCCGGCAGCGATCAGAGCAACATAACCATTT